>ENA-UOJC01000333-UOJC01000333.1-human-gut-metagenome-genome-assembly--contig:-C104-NODE-333-length-85075-cov-9.659057_pt1 | contig 85075 bp, 80 predicted proteins | sample MGYA00242339_ERZ723886 | MGnify/ENA metagenome assembly ERZ723886 | reverse complement strand
GCCAAGAGCGTGACCGTCGAATGACGGGCATGCGCTTGGGCAGCGCGTAGTGCTGACGCTGTAGGCGCAAGGTGTCTGGGTTTGCAGCGAGGCAAAGCCGAGCTACAAACACCTTCTTCAGGCCAAGAGCGTGACCGTCGAATGACGGGCATGCGCTTGGGCAGCGCGTAGTGCTGACGCTGTAGGCGCAAGGTGTCTGGGTTTGCAGCGAGGCAAAGCCGAGCTACAAACACCTTCTTCAGGCCAAGAGCGTGACGGTGGGGTGTCGTCACGCTCGTTGGGTGCACTCAGCGCATCCCAGAGTACCTGCTTTCATATGCAGCGTTTTTTAGCGCCAGAACTCCTCAGCGTGTCGAGTAGGACAGTGCCGCGAAAACGCGCTCATCGCGCAGTTCTTGTTTCAAACCGCGAGCAAATTCCATGGGACGGCCAACAATGCAGCAATCACCTGCCCATTGCCTTGCTCGTCAAGCGGGGCGGGATTTCTCGACCCCAGGAGTTGTTATGCAAAAAACATGGAAAAGTGCCGCCTTGGCGGCTGCGCTGATGTTCTCAATGCCGGCCTTCGCTGGTGACAAAGTGCTGAACAAAGACAACCCGGACGGTTACCAGCAATTCAAGATGGACTACGCCGACATGGTGGAAGTCGCCAACCCGAATGTGCTGGCATGGCGCATGTTCTATGTCAAACCATCCACAGGCCCGGATGCAAAGTGGTTTGATGCCGTCAAGCGTGGTGATCTGGAACTGGTCAAACAAATGGTCAAGGAAGGCCAGAACATTGAGGCCAAGGACGAGGATTCACTGGGCCAGACTGCACTGGGCTGGGCCGCTTTTATTGGCTATGAAGACATGGTGGACTATCTGCTGGAACAGAACGCCGACCTGTTTGCCACCGACCGTGGTGATGTCAGCAATGCGCTGAAGTCGGCAGGCCTGGGTGCGAATGTGGATATCTTCAAGAAGCTGCACCAGCGCCTCAAGGACAAGGTCGATCTGAACGACCAGAAAAACGATCGCCAGGGCGAGACCATTCTGATCGTGGCCTCCAGCAATGGCCGGGACGATATCGTGGAATACCTGCTGGAAAACGGTGCCAACCCTAATCTGGTGACCACCATCAAAGACAGCAAGGATGCCGCCTATGACCAGGATGCGCTGACCTTTGCCTGCCAGCGTGGTCATGCAGGCGTGATCAAGCTGCTGCTCAAGCACGGTGCGGTGAATCACCGCACTGGCAAGGCTGCCTGCGACTATTGAGCCGCACGGTTGATTGCTGCGCTGGGCCTGCAGGGCCAAGGTGCAAGACCCTAGTCCTGCCTTCTGCAGCGTTTGTACGAAGCGGGTAGAGTGGCGCCCTTGTTCTGAGTTGCTTTGTCGCCATGTCCCGCTCCAAAAATACTGCCCCCGTTGCTGATAGCTTTGATGCATTCCTGAGCCCTACCGATGTGGAGCAGGTCTATATCGTGCTGTCGCTGGCGCGGCAGTCGTATGGCAATGATGTGGCGCAGGGTGTGCAAGCCATGCTGGCGCAGCCCACGGAATTCGCGCGCAAGGCCGTAGCGCACCAGGATGCGATTGCCAAGCGCCACTACGGCATTGCAACCCTGTTTGGCGTGATTGTGCTGGCCATGGTCTATGTGATGTACCAGGCCTTCACCACGGCCGATGTGGGCCTGCTGGGTGTTGTTCTGCCGGGCGCTATGGCGGCCTTTGCGCTGTGGCGGATGGAACGCTCGGTCTACCGTGGCCGTCAGGGCAATCTGCTGTTGCTGCGCCTGCTGGATGCGCTCGATGGTCAGCCCTACAGCTATGACGCGGCCAAGTTCGATAAATTCATAGCTGCTCACGCTGAACTGGCAAGCGCTAGAGGTCAATTTCCTGCTTCATCGGAAATGGCGCTCAAGCATATTGCAGCCCTGAAGTGGGCCGAGCTGCAGGCACGCGGTCAACAGGGCTGAGCAGCCCCATCGCCTGTCAAGCCACAGGGGAGACGCTTACAGTGGCGCTATGGCTACTGCAACGCCCTCTTCCTCCCTTCAAGTAGATCTGCCCGTACAGGGTATGAGCTGTGCCTCTTGTGTGGGGCGTGTGGAGCGTGTGCTCAAAAAACTGCCCGGTGTACAGGACGCCAGCGTCAATCTGGCCACCGAGCAGGCGCGCATCCACTTTGCTGGCGCAGCGGATGTGCCCGCCGCCATCGCCGCCATTGAAAAAGCAGGCTACAGCGTGCCGCAGCACAGTCTGGAGCTGCAGGTGCAGGAGATGACCTGTGCCTCCTGTGTGGGGCGCGTGGAGCGCATCCTCCGCAAGCAGCCTGGCGTGTTAAATGCCACCGTGAATCTGGCAACAGAGCGCGCCACGGTGCAGGTGGTGGATGGAGTGGATGTGACGCATCTGCTCGCGGCAGTGAGCAAGGCAGGCTATCCGGCACAGCTGCTGCAGGCCGATGCGCCAGCCGCCACAGGCAGCACCGCCCAGCGCCATGCCGAAGAAAGCCAGCATCTCCAGCGCGAACTGTGGATCGCTGCCGCGCTGGCATTGCCGGTGTTTGTGATGGAAATGGGCGGCCATCTGTGGCCTGCCTTCCACCACTGGGTGCATGCCGCCATCGGTCAGCACAGCAGCTGGGCATTGACGAGGTCGTGGCTGAAGTGCTGCCCGGCGGCAAGGTCGATGCAGTGCAGCGCCTGCAAGCGCAGTACGGAACGCTGGCCTATGTGGGCGTGGCCATTGGCACGGGCACGGACATTGCCATCGAATCTGCCGATGTGGTGCTCATGTCCGGTGACCTGCAGGGCGTGCCCAGAGCGATGGCGCTGTCTCAGGCCACCATGGCCAATATCCGCCAGAACCTGTTCTGGGCCTTTGCCTACAACGTGGCGCTGATTCCGGTGGCCGCTGGCGTGCTCTATCCGTTCAACGGCACGCTGCTCTCACCCATGTTTGCGGCGGGGGCCATGGCCATGTCCAGCGTGTTTGTGCTGAGCAACGCGCTGCGTCTGCGGCGCTTCATGCCTTCAATTTGATAGCTGTTTGTGCACAAAATAAAAGGACTTCAGATAGTTTTCTATCTGAAGTCCTTGTTTTATCAGCGCTGCAAGCTCTTATTTGGGGAGCTTGGGCACGTTGATAAAGTCTTCCAGACTCAGCCCCTTTTCTTGCAGCAGGGCTTCGAGCACCGGCTTGAGCTGGCCCAGGCTGGCCTCGACAGTTTCGCGCACGGTATCGACCACCACCTGCGTGCTGCGCTCGATCTCAATGTTCACCAGATCGCCCACCTGCTTGCGGCCAAATACCGTCATGCGCAGGGTCTCAGGAATCAGCCAGACCTCGAACCAGCCGGCCTTGCGGTCCACTTCCGCCACCGTCAGGCTGGCGCCATTGATGGCGATATAGCCCTTGGCAAACACATAGGGGCGGAAGGGTTCGGGAATGCCAAAGCGGATCTTGTGGTTGGTGTCCGTCTTCAGCACTTCCAGCACGGGCGCGGTGAAGTCCACATGGCCGGACAGCGGGTGGCCGCCGATCTCCGCGCCATCCTTGGCGGCACGCTCCACGTTCAGCACATCGCCCACCTGGTACTGGCCCAGCGTGGTGATGTTCAGGCTCTGCAGCATCACATCAAAGGTGGCACGGGTGGGGGAGAGGATTTCGGTCACCGTCAGGCACACACCGTCGTGCGAGACGCTGGCGCCAATGGCCAGGTCCTGGCAAAAGCCCTCGGGAAATTCCATGGTGAAAGTGCGCAGACCGTCCTGGTCGCGCAGCGCGGCAATCGTTGCCACGGCTTGGATGATGCCGGTGAACACGGGTGAAACCTCAAAAATCAGACAAGCAGGCGCCAAGTGTAGACGGCGCAGCGCTTAGCCAAGCACTTCAGATATCCAGTTCTGGTAGATGGCTGCTGCCCAGATGCCGCCACACAGCAGCAGGCTCAGCAGCACGGCGGCACTGCCCAGGTCTTTGGCGAGTTTGGATAGGGCATGCCACTCGGGGCCGATGCGGTCAATCGCGGCTTCAATCCCAGTATTGAGCAGCTCCACCACCATGACGGCGACGACGGCGGCGGCCAGCACGGCTGTTTCCAGCCAGGTGCGGCCCAGCCAGCAGCTGGCAGGCAGCATGAGCAGCGCCAGCATCACCTCCAGCCGAAAGGCGGCGGACTCACGCCAGCCTGCGCACAGGCCTTCCAGGGAGTAGCGCCCTGCATGCCACAGGCGTGACAGGCCACGGCGCTGTTTCTGGGCATTCGGGGCTTCGGGGTGGACAGACATGGCGTGGGTAATCAGAGCAAGAGCAAGGCCGCAAGCATAGCGTGCAGCGAATGCGATGGCGTACATAGCGCAGCGGCGATACCTTGCAAATCACGCAGGACTTGGTGCTTTGGGTAACATCGCCCCTCTTGCGCGCGCGTGCATGGGCTGTTCAGGCCTTCGTGTGGAACAGGCAGGCACAGGCCTGCTGCTACCCGGGAATACGTGCGCTTGCCGCTGCCTGCTGCTGGCAGCGCTTCATGAAACATGTCTATGACATCCCAAACACCACCCTCATTCTTTAGCCGCATCGCCATTGCGATCGGTAGTTTTTTTGCCATCCTGGGCAATGGCCGTCTGGCGGCTGACATCACCCGCCTGCGCGCAGGCGAAGCCCTGGCGGCTGATGTGGCGCCCAAGGAAGTGCGTGTCGAAGTGCCGGTTGAGAAGATCGTCGAAGTCCGCGTGGAAGTACCCGTGGAAAAAATCGTCGAGAAAACCGTGGAAAAGCGCGTAGAGATTCCGGTCGAAAAGATCGTGGAAAAAACCGTGGAAGTGCCCACGCAAACCGCAGCCCTGCAGCTGCTGGGCCTGATGCAGCGCGAAGCACGCTTTGTGGACTTCATCCAGGAAGACGTAGCCCCCTACACCGATGCCGAAATCGGCGCTGCTGCACGTGTGGTGCACGAAGGCTGCCGCAAGGTGCTGCGCGAGCATTTCGCCATCGCGCCCGTGCGCACAGAAGCCGAAGGCACGCGCATTACGCTGCAGGCAGGCTTTGACGCTGCTGCCGTGCGCCTGACAGGCAATGTGGTGGGGCAGGCGCCCTTTACCGGAACGCTGGGCCATCGCGGCTGGCAGGTCACTGAAGTGAAGCTGCCCCAGCTCACTGACAGCCGGGCCGCCAAGGTCATTGCCCAGGCAGAAGTGGAGCTGTAAGCCATGAGCGTGTTTGCATCCATTGCACAGTCGGGCCAGAAAGCCGCGTTTGCTAAAAATTCTGTAGCTGCCAGCACCGTATCTACGGGCGCTGAAGGCCAAAATGGCGCGAAATTCAGCATTGGTATTGACCTGGGTACCACCCACTGCGCCCTGTCCTTTGTGGACAAGGCCGCCAGCGACGGTGAAAAGGTCGTGCAGCAGGTGCTGGAGATTCCCCAGCTCACCGCGCCTGCCAGCGTACAGGCTTTGCCGCTGCTGCCATCGTTTCTGTACCTGCCGCACGAGAGCGAGCTGACCGAGGCTGAACGCACGCTGCCCGGCCAGGTGCAGCAGGACTTTATCGTGGGTGAATTCGCGCGCAGCCGTGGTGCGGCCACGCCCATTCGCCTGGTCAGCAGCGCCAAGAGCTGGCTGTGCCACCCCGGCGTGGACCGCCGCAGCCCCTTGCTGCCAGCCGATGCGCCCGCGGAAGTCAGTCGCATCTCGCCGCTGACCGCGTCGATTCGCTATCTGGAGCACCTGCGCTGGGCCTGGGAACAGGCCCATCCGGAAGCGCCGTTTGACCAGCAGGACATCACCGTCACCATTCCCGCATCGTTTGACCCTGCTGCACGCGAGCTGACGGCCGAGGCCTGCCGCGCGGCGGGCTTCAAGCAGTTGACACTGCTGGAAGAGCCCCAGGCAGCGCTGTACAGCTGGATTCAGGCCAGCAACGGCGCATGGCGCAAGCAGGTCAAGCATGGCGACATCATCCTGGTGGTGGACGTGGGCGGTGGTACGACCGACCTCTCGCTGATCGCCGTGCTGGAGTGCGATGGCAACCTCGAGCTGCAGCGCATTGCCGTGGGCGAGCACATTCTGCTCGGCGGCGACAACATGGACCTGGCGCTGGCCTATGGCGTGGCGCGCAAGCTGGCGCAAGAAGGCAAACAGCTGGACGCCTGGCAGACCCGCGTGCTGGCACATGGCTGCCGCGCGGCCAAGGAGCAGCTGCTGGCTGATGCCAGCCTGCAGTCCGTGCCCGTGGTCGTGCCCAGCCGTGGCAGCAAGCTCATTGGCGGCAGCATCCGCACCGAAGTCACGCGCGACGAAGTGCTGGCCATGCTGGTGGAAGGCTTCTTCCCCAAGGTGGCCGTCAGCGACAAGCCCCAGACCCGCGCCCGCGCAGGTCTGACGCAGCTGGGCCTGCCCTATGCGCAGGATGCCGCCGTCACACGCCATCTGGCGGCCTTCCTGAGCCGCCAGGTCAACGCGCTGGACAACATTCCCGGTCTGGAAGGCAATCAGGAGCCTGGCTCCACCTTCCTGCACCCCACGGCGATTCTGTTCAACGGTGGTGTGCTCAAGGCCACGCAGATCGAGCGGCGCATTCTGGACGTCATCAACGGCTGGCTCGATGAAGAGGCTTGCGAGCCTGCACGTTTGCTCGACGGTGCGAATCTGGACCTGGCCGTGGCCCGTGGTGCGGCCTACTTTGGCTACATCAACGGCTCGGGCCGTGGCATGCGTATCCGTGGCGGTACGGCGCAGTCGTACTACATTGGCGTGGAATCGAACATGCCAGCCATCCCCGGCATGGAACCACCCATTTCCGCGCTGTGTCTGGCACCGTTTGGCATGGAAGAGGGCACCGAAGCGGCCGTGCCTGACCTGCAACTGGGTCTGGTCGTGGGCGAGCCTGTGCGTTTGCGCTTCTTTGGCTCGTCCGTGCGCCGCAGCGACACCGTGGGCACCATGCTGGACTTCTGGGGGCCGGAAGAACTCGTGGAACTGCAGGAGATTGAAGCCAATCTGCCCGCCGAAGGCCGCCAGCCCGGTGAAGTCGTGCCTGTGACCCTGCAGGCACGCGTGACCGACATTGGCACGCTGGAACTGAACGCCGTGCCCGTGGGTGGCACAGAGCGCTGGAAGGTGGAGTTTGACGTGCGCGCAGAAACCGCAGACGCCGCATAAGCCGCTACCGCACACTGCCCACATGCAGCAAAGCCCACAGGCCCTTGGTCCGTGGGCTTTTTTGTTGCCTTCAGCAATCGGGCTTTCAGGATTGCATGGCGCTTTCGCAGGCGCGCGCCAGGCGCTGCACGGCGGCCTGAATGTCTGGCACTTCAGGGGCTGCAAACGACATGCGCAGCGTGTGCACGTCCGGCTGATCGGGGTAGAAGGCCCTCCCTGGTACATAGACCACGCCGTTGTCCACGGCGGCATCAAACAGCCGCTGTGCATCCAGTGCTGGGTCCAGCTGCGCCCAGACAAACATGCCGCCTGCAGGGACGGTGCAGCGAATGGGCTGGCCGGGCAGTTGCAGCAGGCCTTCTGTCAGCGCCTGCATGCGGCGCTGGTATTCGCGGCGGGCACGTTCCACGGTGGCGGCATAGCGGCCACCCGCCAGATAGGCCGCTGCAATCGCCTGGGCCAGCGCAGAGGTGCACAGATCGCTGGTCTGCTTGGCAATGCTGCAGCGGCGCAGCATGCTGGCATCTGCCAGCATCCAGCCTATACGCAGCGCAGGCGCGATGGTTTTGGACAGGCTGCTGAGGTAGATCACGGGATTGCGCGCACTGCTGCCTGCCAGCATCTTTTGGGCCACGGCATGCAGTGATGGAGGCATGGCCAGCGGCAGACCATCGGCTGCATCAAAACGCAGCTCGCCATAGGGATCATCTTCCACAATCCAGAAACCGTATTGCAGCGCCAGCTGTACCAGCTGCGTGCGTCTGCTGGCCGACAGCAGGCTGCCACGTGGGTTGGAGAAGTTGGGCACGGTGTACAGCAGCTTGGGGCGCTGGCTGGCTGGCAGTGCGGCCAGCAATTGCGCCAGCGCCTCGGTGTCCAGACCGTGGGCATCCATGGGGATGGACAGCATCTGAGCCAGTGCCAGCCGCAGCGCCTGCAAGGTGGCTGGATAGGCGGGTACTTCCACCAGCACGCTGTCACCAGGCGAGATCAGTACGCGCACCAGCAGGTCAAAGCCTTGCTGTGAGCCGGTGGTCACCAGAATGTCTTCGGCACGCGCCTGCATGCCACGTTCCTCGGCCTGCTGGGCCAGCGCTGAGCGCAGGCTGGGCAGCCCTTCGGTGGCACCGTACTGCAAATGTGTACTGCCTTGCTGCATGGTCTGCTGGGCAGCCATGGCCAGCCCCTGTGCATCCAGCAGGCTGGCAGAAGGGTAGCCGCCAGCCAGCGAAATCATGCCCGGACGGCTCAGGTAAGGAAACAGTTCACGAATGGGCGAGCCCTGAGGCTCTGCAAACATGGGGGTGAAGTCAGCCAGTGGCATAGGTGTCATGGGCATACAAAGACTGGGGCAGAAAACAGCGGCCATGCACCATGGCAGGCCGTGTGGTGAAGCTGGGTGCTGCTCAGTGCACGGAGGCGTTCAGGCCAAAGTCCACCGTGCCGCACAGCTGCTCAGGGTCCATCAGCTGGCGTACCCCCTGTGCCAGCTGGCGCACGGGTGCCGGTGTGTACTGCTGGTAGTAGGCAAGGTTGTGCGGACCAATGCCATGCTCTGCGCTGTAGCTGCCTGCAAAGTCCTGCACCACCATGGCGTAGATGCGATCGCGCAGGGCTTGTACCTGTGCTGGGTCATAGGCAAGGGCGGCATCGTTGCGCCAGATGACGTTGAAGTGCACGCCACCATCGGCAATATGGCCAAAGTCCACCACGTGCAGGAACGGAAAGTCCTGATCTACCACCGCACGCGCTGCACGGCAGAACGCCATGATGCGTGAGCGAGGCACGCTCACATCAAAGGCAATAGGCTTGCCCAGTGCGCGTGCACCTTCGGTGATGCTGTGGCGCAGATGCCAGAGTTCTGCCGCATTGCCAATGACGGCGTTGCAGATGGTGTGCTCGAACTGGTCCTGCAGAAACTGGTTCAGCGCCTCCTGCAGGTCGAGCCCGGTGTAGGTCTTGCTGCTCTGGGCTTCCAGCTCGATCAGGATGGCAAAGTCTGGTGCAGGCTCTGGCGCAAACGGGTTGCGCAGATGGGGAACGTGCTCAATCGCTGCCTGCATGGCATTGCCGCTCAGGCCTTCAAAGGCGCTGAGGTAGTCGCCCAGGTCCTGCTCCAGCGCCTGCAGCAGCTGCAGTACGGCTTCGTCCGAGGTAGGTACCACCAGCGCCGTCGCACTTTGCTGAGGCTTGCGCTGGACTTCCAGCGTAACCTGGGTGATCACTGCACCGGCGCCTGAGGTGCCGATGAACAGCTGCTTGAGGTCTGGCCCCGTGTTGTCCTTGCGCAGTGCACGACCTAGCTGCAGTACTTGTGCCTGTGGGTGCAGCAGCACGGCCTGCAGGCCCAGTACGTTGTGGCGCACATCGCCATAGCGGATCAGGCGCGTTCCGCCGGTGTTGGCGGCCACCATGCCACCAATGGATGGATTGGCCCCCAGATCCACGGGAAACCACAGACCCAGTGGTTCCAGCTTTTCGTTAAGTTCCTGCAGCGTCATGCCCGCATCGACGGTCACACTGCGGTTGGCAGCATCAATGTCGCAGCGCTGGCGCAGACGGCTGGTAGAGAGCACCACCTGTGTAGCGCTGCCATCCGGGGTGCTGGCGCCGACCAGCCCCGTGTTGGCCCCCTGTGGAACCAGTGGAATATGGTGAGCCGCGCACCAGCGCACGACTTCCTGTACTTCCTCTGTGGTGGCGGGGCGCACTACACACAGGGCCTTACCCTGACCGTAGCGTGCGCCGTGCTCGTAGCTGACGGTGTCATCCCCCATCAGCAAGCCATGGCGGCCCACGATAGGCAGCAAAGCCTGTTCAATGGCCTGTGGTGTCCAGGTACTCATGCGTTCACCGCCAGTCCCAGTGCTTCGCAGACCTTGTGCAGCGAACGCTGCTGTGCGGCTTCATACAGGGCAATTTCATCGTGCACGCTGCCGCCCAGTGCTGCTTCAAAGGCTTGCTGTGCGGCATTCGCCTGGTAGTGCTTCTGCTCGTCGCCACCGAGGTTGGACTGGAAGATGCCAGCCGCACTCACGGGCAGAAAGTCTTCATAGGTAATGGGCTCTGCCTGTACTACGCCCTGAGCAATCAAGGTTTCCAGATCTGCGCCGGCATGGTTGTTGGAGGCAGGGCCGCTGATGCTGTAGCGGTAGAAAGCCAGGCCTAGCTGGCGCAACGTAGTGTGGTCATCCGGGAACTGGGCAAACGCGGCCTGCAGGCGCTCCGTGTAGTCACTGGCAGCGCTGCCTGCGTTGTCCATGCTGCGCACCTGTGCCAGCAGCGTGTCGTACAGGGCGCGGCCCTTGCGTGTCAGCGCTACGCCGCGCTGCTCAATTTCACCAAAGCGGGCGGTGTGTGCACCCAGTGCATCGCCTTGCGTATCGGTAAAGCGGATGCTTTCCTTGAGCGCCTTGAAACTGGTCTGGCGCAGCAGGATGGGGCAGTTGCGGCGAGGCGGGCCTTCCACCACATCCTTGGCATCCATGCCGCGTGCGGGCATGCCTGCCTGTGCAGCGTCAATGTCCAGCGTGCGTGGTGTCAGGTGGTTGATGTGCGGGCCTTTGAAACACACCACGTCGGCAATCAGGCGGTGCGCCTGCTGCAGGGCCGTGTAGGTGGCTGCGTCCACCGTGGCTTCGCTGTGCCAGCGGAAGGTTTCCAGCGCTTCCTGCACAAAACTGTCTGCATCTGCATCGTTCAGACCGCCATCGCGCTCGGCCTGTGCAATCAGCTCCAGCAAGCGTGGCGTGAAGATATTGCGGCGCGCCAGAATCTCCTGTGCCTGTGCACGCAGTGCGGGGTCCTGAATCAGCTCCAGACGTAGCAGCGAGGTAAAGACACGGAACGGATTGGCTAGCAGGTCTTCATCCTTGACGGGACGAAATGCTGTGGAGTGCACCGGCACACCTGCGACGGAAAGGTCGTAGTAGCCCACAGCCTCCATGCCCATGACGGCAAACAGGCGGCGCAGTGTGGACAGTTCCTGGGCTGTACCGACTCGGATGGCGCCATGGCGCTCCACATCCAGGCGCTCAAGCTCACCAGTGCGTGAAAGCTGTGCGTGCAGTGCAGGGTCTGCCTGCAGCGCCTGTGCGTTGATGTCAGCCACCAGTTCTACCAGGGTGCCGTATTGGGGAACTTCCTTGCGGTACATGTCAGACATGGCGCGTGAGAAGCGGGTGCGAATATCGTTGCTGGAGACGAAACCGGAATGGGGCTGGGTGTGACTCATGGCTGTAAGTGCAAAACAGGGGGCAAGAAAAAAATCTGGTGCTGACAGTGCATATGCGCAGGGTTATCACCAGATATTTGCTATGCATATTGCGTGCTGGTCAGTGCTCGGTCAAACGATAATCGTGTGCTCAGGTCATACGATTTTGGAATGACCGTGGCCTGGCTCTCTTGGTTTGACACGCATGTCTTTGTCTCGACGTTTTCTGCCCCCCATGTCCTTGCTGTGCGCGTTCGAAGCTGCAGCCAGACACCAGAGCTTTACGGCCGCTGCCGCAGAGCTGCATCTCACGCAAAGTGCGGTCAGTCGCCAGATACGGGCACTGGAAGATCGTCTTGGGGCAGAGCTTTTTGTGCGCGAACGCCAGACGGTGCGGCTGACGGCAGCCGGTCAGGCCTATGCGCAGGAAATACGTGGCTCACTCATGCGCATTGCGAATGCCACGCTGAGCTTTCGGACCAACCCACAAGGTGGCCAGCTCAACCTGGCCATCTTGCCGACCTTTGGTACACGGTGGCTGGCGCCGCGCCTGCCGCAGTTCTTTTCGGAGCAACCGGGCATCACCATTAATCTCACCACGCGCTTGTCGCAGTTTGACTTTCAATTGGAAGCCGTGGATGCGGCCATCCACTTTGGTCAGCCGCACTGGCCTGGTGCAGAGCTGGCGTTTCTGATGAGTGAAACCGTGGTGCCAGCCTGCAGCGCAGCAATGTGGGCGCAGCACCAGTTTTCCCAGCCACGGGACCTGATCAAGGCACCGCTGCTACATCTTGCATCGCGCCCGGATGCGTGGCGTCGCTGGTTTGAGCACCAGGGCTGTCGTGTGGCAGAAACCCCAGGCATGCTGCTGGACCAGTTTGCGACGGCTGCGCAGGCTGCAACGGCTGGGGTCGGGATTGCCTTGCTGCCCAAGTTTCTGATTGAGCGCGAACTCGCAAACGGTGATCTGGTCCATGCCCTGCCTGGCTGCCCTGAGATGGAAAGTGCAGAGCGCTATTACCTGGCCTGGCCTAGCAGTCGCACGGACTATCCACCGCTGCAGGTCTTTCGTGACTGGCTCAAAGAAGCTGCAGCCAGCTTCATGGCGCAAGCACAGCAGGGATAGGACAGCAGGGATAGACGGGCATAAAGAAGTAGCCTTGGCAGCTTCTTTGAGGCGGGAGGCCAGCTCTGCGCGGCTTACATGCGAATCCCTGCTTTTTCAATGATCGCGGCGTTGTTGGCACTTTCCTTGCGCAGCAGGTCGGCAAACTCCTCTCTGCTTTGAAAGAGCGCGATATTGTCAGTGGACTGCAGGATGGCCTGAATGTCTGGCGTGCGGATGTGGGTCTGCGCCAGTTGCTTGATCTGCTCGAGAATGGCTTCAGGCGTGCCTGCCGGAGCCATGAAGCCAAACATGGAGGTGAGATTGGCCTGTGGCACACCCAGTTCAGCCAGCGTCGGTACCTGTGGCTGGTTGGGTGCACGCTGCGGGCCTGTGGTGGCAAGTACCTGCAGCTTGCCCTGCTCAATCAGTGCATTGATAGTGGGGAAAGGGTTGCCCAGCATGACTTCAAAGTGCGCGCCAGCAGCATCTGTGACCACCTGGCTTACTCCCTTGTAGGGCACGTGCACCAGTTCGACACCTGTCTGCGCCTGAATCTGCTCCACCATGATGTGGCCTACCGAGCCCACACCAGAGGTCGCAATCCGGATGCTGCCGGGCTTTGCTTTCGCCTGGGCAATCAGGTCATCCTAGCTCTTGCCGCTGAAGGCCGTGGTGCCCAGCACATAGACCGGTGAATACATCATGGGCGCGACGGCCACAATGTCCTTGAACGGGTCATAAGGCAGTTTCATCAGATGCGGTGACAGCGTCAGCGGGCTGATGGCGCTCAGCGCCAGCGTATAGCCATCGGCCGGGGCTTTGGCTACTTCTGCCATGCCGACCGTGCCGCCAGCACCACCTTTGTTTTCTGCCATGAAGTTCTGGCCCAGAGCCTGGCCCATCTGCTCCAGCAGCTTGCGGCCCACGCTGTCAGTCACCCCTCCTGCGGTGTAGGGGATGACGACGCGCACGGGCTTTTGTGGCCACTGCGCCTGCGCCCATGTCTGGCTGAGCCCCAGCGCCGCCATGCTGGCGAGAACAAAATCACGACGATCCATCATGCAAACATCCTTTCCGTGGCATTCCCATCACACAGAGTCTGTCTGCAGACCGCCGCGTGCATCCGCGGTCTGCACGACGGTCATCAGGAGGTGTAAGCCTCCAGTGGCTTGTCGTTGGGCTCTTGCAGCAATTGCTTCAGGGTTTCGCCCATGGGCAGGTTCAGAGGCTTGTCCTTGGGTGGGATGGGCTGCATGAACCATTTGTCGTAGATGCTGGCCACTTCGCCGGACTTCATCATCTCTATCAGCGCCGCATCCACGGCTTGCTTGAAGGCCGGGTCATCCTTGCGCATCACCAGCGCAATCGGTTCTGCACCGAGCACTTCACCCACGATCTTGTAACCATCGGGAGTCTTGGAGTTGGCAATCACGCCTGCGAGCAGGTTGTCATCCAGCACAAAGGCTTCGGCACGGCCGGCTTCCAGCAGCATGAAGCTTTCAAAGTGGTCCTTGCCCAGTTGCAGCGGCAGCTCGACGTTGTTGTCCTTGGCGTATTTACGCAGCAGCTGCACCGCCGTGGTGCCAGCCGAGGCGGCCAGAGTTTTGCCATCCAGCTGCTTGAAGGAGGTGATAGGTGAGACTGCAGGTACGGCCATGCGTACTTCGCTCACATAGGTGGTGACGGAAAACGCCACCTGCTTCTGGCGGCCCATGTTGTTGGTGGTGGGACCACAGCCCAGATCCACCGTGCCGTTCTGCACCAGCGGCAGGGTGTTCTGCGCTGTCATGGCCATGTATTCAATCTTGGCCTGAGGAACGACTTTGGTCAGCACCTTCTCGCACAGCTCCACGTGGTAGCCGACGAACTTGTGGTTGCCGCCCAGTGCATAGGCCATGGGGGCTGAGCTTTCGCGCACACCAATCACCACCTTGCCTTGCTGCTGGATCTTGTCCAGCGTGGCGGGAGACTGTGCCTGTGTACCAAAGGCTGCCATGACTGCAGCGCATGCCAAAGTTATACGGGCGGAAAACTGACGCATAGAGGACTCCTTGTTATGGCATGGTCATGCAATCTTCGTGCCGTCTCTTGTGTCTCCCAGCAGGGACGGCTTGAGCACGAAGATGCACACATCGTCAAACGATTGCGTCAACTATCAAGCAATTAGCTGTCAGGGCATAACGATGAAATGGAAGAACGTCATGCAGTCTGCGTATGACCAAGGGAATGCCCTGATGCATACCGCATTGCTTGGGCGTGCCGCCTCTCCTACGCAGTCGCTGGTGCTGCAATTTCTATAATGCTCCGGCAGGTGCTGTACCTGCGCTTGCAGATGCCGAACCTGCCTGTGCTCGGCCTTTGAGGAGACAAGGTGGAAGACCACGCAAGCTTGGGTCAATACCTGTTTGGGGCTGGATTGTTGCTGGTGTGCCTGCTCGCGGCCCTCAGCCTCAGCTGGCTGGAGCGTCGCCGCCGCAGCTGGTCACGCAGCATCATCGTGCATGCGGTGCAGCTGTCTTTCATGTTCTGCGCGCTGGGCGTTGCGCGGCACTATGTGCGCATGGCCATCGTGGACTATCAGCTCAACTGGATTTCCCCCGGCGCTGTGGATGTGGTCACGGTCATCCTCATCGTCGGTCTGTTCATGTACCAGCTGTCCATGCTGATTAACCGGCTGGAGAACAAGCAGATCAGCAAGGGCCGCGACCCAACCTCGGCCCACATGATCGGGCGGGTGATGAAGTTTGGCATCTTCATCATCATGCTGCTCTTTTTTGGGGAGCGCTTTGGGCTCAGCATGTCTGGTTTGCTGGCCTTTGGTGGCATTGGCGGTATTGCCATCGGCATGGCCAGCAAGGACATTCTGAGCAATGTCTTTTCCGGCACCATGCTGTACTTTGACCGCCAGTTCAATATTGGTGACTGGATCTCCTCGCCCGACCGCCAGATTGAAGGCACGGTGGTGGAAATTGGCTGGCGGCTCACCAAGATCATGACGTTTGACAACCGGCCGCTGTACGTGCCGAACTCGCTGTTTTCTTCCATCAGCGTGGAAAACCCGGGCCGCATGACCAACCGCCGCATCAGCACCGAAATTGGTCTGCGCTATGAAGATGCGGGCAAGGTGCGGGCTATCGTGCAGGACATTGACCAGATGCTGCGCCATCACCCGGACATTGATCAGACACAGACCATCCTCGTGTACTTCGATGCGTTTGCGGATTCTTCGCTGAACGTCATGGTGTACTGCTTTACCAAGACCACCAAGTGGGCCGAGTGGCTGGGCATTCAGCAGGAGGTGTATCTGCAGATCATCGAGATTGTGCAAAAGCACGGGGCGGATTTTGCGTATCCGACGCAGACTTTGTACGTCCAGCGCGATGCAGCGGCGCCCTCGCCATCAGCTGAGAACTTGCCCGTGCGTTGAGCAGGGCAGGGGCAGTTCAAGGTGTTTTTTTCAAATGTGTTGACAGAGTGAAGGTGCTTGCATGCTGGAGGTGGTTGAATTTTTCAAGCTGGTAGGGACGGGCATGGCTGTGATGCTGCCAATGGCCAACCCCATGACCTCGATGACCTTGCTGGTCACCATGGGCAAGCACTTGCCGCGACAGGAGAAAAACCGGCAAATCTTCCAGGCGGCCTGTTATGTGGTCGGCATTTTGCTGGTCACCTATTACATCGGCCACACGCTGATCCATGCGCTGGATATTTCCATGCCGGGAATTCGTATTGCAGGCGGACTGATCATTGCATTCATCGGATTCAGCATGCTGTTTCCGAAGCCGGACGCAGACTCCGGTGCAGGTGCGGAGCAGCCGCAGCTGGCCAATATTGCCTTTGTGCCCGTGGCACTGCCCGGAACGGCCGGGCCGGGCAGCATGGCGATGGTGCTTAGCGCGTCTTCTCAAATGCAGCAGGTACGTGCGGAATATGCCGCATGGGTGTGGTGGCTGGCACCTGTGGTGGTGGCCGTGATGCTGGGTGTGATTTTCTGGGCCTGTCTGCGGGCAGCGCCTCGCATCGTGGTCAAGATGGGTCCGCACGGTATTGATGCCATGTCACGGGTAATGGGCTTTTTGCTGATCTGCATGGGGGTGCAGTTCTGTATTGATGGCATCGGGCAGCTGCCCTATGTGGCAGGCGCTGGCGCAGAGGCTGTCTCCAAACTGCCTTGATGAGGTGTGACCTCGTGGCACAGGTATGTCTGCCCTCAGCTGGCTGGCAGGTGCGGGCTGCAGCTAGGCTGCATGCTTCTGGAACACACATCACATAAGAAACAAGCTATGAACGTGACGCTGCTGATTTTTATTCTGGTCTATATCGCCATGGGCTTTGGCAAGCTGCCGGGCTTCAAGATAGACCGCACCGGCGCGGCGGTGGTGGGAGCGCTGGCCATGATGGCGCTGGGCAGTATTTCGGCGCAGGCAGCGTGGCAGGCCATGGATTACAAGACGCTGGGGCTGCTGTTCGGGCTGATGGTGATTTCTGGCGCATTTGCGGTCTCGGGCTTTTATGCGTGGACGGCGCAGAAGGTGGCCTTGCTGCCCATCAGTCCGGCCAAGCTGCTGGCCGTGTTTGTGCTGGTCAGTGGCGTGCTGTCGTCCCTGCTGACCAATGATGTGGTGGTGGTCGCCATGACACCGCTGCTGGTGTCTATCACGCTGGCGCGGGGGCTGAATCCGATTCCTTTTCTGCTGGCCTTTTGCTTTGCGGCCAATGCAGGCTCGGTGGGTACCATGATTGGCAGTCCGCAGAACATGATCGCCGCGCAGGCGCTGGATGTGTCGTTTGTGGAACTGCTCAAGCTCGCGGGTGTGCCTGCACTGGGCTCGCTGGTGATCGTCTGGGGTGTGGTGGCCTGGCTGTATCGCGGGCGCTGGACTTTGCCGCAGCAGGCAGCCTCGGCACCAGCCGCTGCGCAGGCTACCCCTGTAGTGCTGAATGTGACAGAAACACTCAAGGCTGCGCTGGTGATGGCAGTGACGGTGGTGCTGTTTGTGCTTGATATCTGGCCCCAGGAAATTGTGGCGCTGGGTGCAGCCGGCATCTTGCTGGTGAACCGCAGTATTGCCTCCAGCGATGTGCTCCAGGAAGTAGATGGCAATTTGCTGCTGCTCATCATGGGCCTGTTTGTGGTGAATGCCGCCATGGCGGCCACGGGCCTGCCGCAGCAGGTGCTGGGTGATCTGAAGCACATGGGTGTGAATCTGGATGCACCGCAGTCTTTGTTCTGGACCAGCGCGGTGCTGAGCAATATCGTGGGCAACAACCCCGCCGTGATGCTGCTGGTTCCTTACCTTCAGGCAGGCGCGAACTCGGATGCGCTGTGCGCCGCACTGGCCCTGGGCACGGGCTTTTCCAGCAATATGGTGATTTTTGGCAGCCTGGCCGGCATTGTGGTGGTGGAGCAGGCCAAGGCCAGCGGCGTGAACATCTCGTTCATGGACTTTGCCAAGGCGGGTCTGCCCGTGGCGCTGGTCTGCCTGCTGCTGTCGGCGCTGTGGATTGCGTGGCTGTGAGCTGCGATGGAACGCTGGGCCAGGGACCGCGTGACAAACGTGATACAGGGTCTCTGCCGATGCTGCTTCAAGCAGGGGGCACTCTTGCTACGATCGCGCCACTTTTTGGTTTGTTTTTGAGACTTCATGCATCCGTCTGCACCGCAATTCATCATCGGCATTGACCTTGGTACCAGCCACACGGTGGTGGCCAGTGTGCCGATTGGCGGGCAGGTGCTGGACATTGCCTTGCTGCAGGTGCCACAGCGCATCTCTGCTACGGAAGTGCTTCAAGAGGCGCTGCTGCCCTCGGCGCGCTACCAGGCGGCGCCGGGGGAGCTGGGCGATGCCTGGCAGCAGCCGTGGGTGGCGCAGGGGGCGAGTGAGCAAGCTCCGGCCGTGATCGGCCGCTGGGCCCGTGAACTGGGCGCGGCAGTGCCCAGCCGGCTGGTGGTCAGTGCCAAAAGCTGGCTTTCACATGCAGGCGTTGACCGCACGGCCGCCATCCTGCCCTGGGGGGCAGGGGGCGATGTGGCCAAGATCTCACCGCTGGCGGCATCGGCCTCCTACCTCGCACATATCAAGACCACATGGGACAGAGCACACCCCGCCGCGCCGCTGCATGCACAGGTGGTGGTGCTCACCGTGCCTGCTTCATTTGACGAAGGCGCACGTGCGCTGACGCTGGAGGCTGCGAAGCGCGCAGGCCTGGAGCGCGTCCAGCTGCTGGAAGAGCCCAAGGCCGCCTTTCACGACTGGCTGGTGCTGCAGGGCGAGCAGCTTGCGCAGCAGCTGGCAGCCAGCCGTCTGGTGCTGGTGGTGGACGTGGGCGGCGGCACGACGGATTTGACGCTGATTCGCGTGGAGCCTGCGGCAGATGGCGGCCTGCCGACCCTTACGCGCACAGCCGTGGGTGAACACTTGATGCTCGGCGGCGACAACATGGATCTGGCGCTGGCCCACCAGCTGGAGCCACAGCTGGCAGGTGAGGGGCAAAAGCTCACCGCCGCGCGCTTTGCGCAGCTGGTGCAGCGCTGCCGTATGGCCAAGGAGCAGCTGCTGGCGCAGGATGCACCCGAGCAAGTCACAGTCACGCTGCTGGGCAGCGGCAGCAAGCTGCTGGGCGGCACCAAGTCCGCCACGCTCACGCGGGAGCAGGTGCAGCAGTGGGTGGTGCAGGGGTTTCTGCCGCAGGTGGCGCTGACGGATGTGCCGATCAAGCGCCAGAGCGCGCTGCGCGGCTTTGGCCTGCCGTATCCGGCGGATGCGGCCATTTCGCGCCATCTCGCGCAGTTTCTGCGCCAGCATGCGGGTGAGGCACTGCCAGATACCGTGCTGCTCAATGGCGGCGTGTTCCATGCGCATGCGCTGGTGCAGCGCCTGACGCAGCAGCTCTGCGACTGGCGGGGCAGCCCCGTGCGTGTGCTGCATAACCCGCACCCGGACTGGGCCGTGGCACGCGGTGCTGCGGCCTATGGCCTGGCGCGTGAACAGGCCCGGCAAGTTTCAGAACAAAATCAGGCGCTAGCGCAGGCAGGACAAGCGCTGGCAGCTATACCTTCGATAGTTCCAACGATTGGCGGAGGTTCGGCCCGCAGCTACTGGCTGCTGCTGCCCGGCAAAAAGGAGGCAGCGCCGCAGCTGGTCTGCCTGCTGCCCAAAGGCACGGAAGAAGGCGTGCGCATGGTGCTGACGGGCCGGCGCTTTGCGCTCCGGCTGGGGCAGGCCGTGCGCTTTGTGCTGCTGGCCAATAGCAGCCAGCTGACCGCACAGGCCGGGCAGCTGCTGCCGCTGCAGGGCGAAGGCTGGGTGGAGCTGCCTGCGCTGTCCACCGTGCTGCCCGCTCCGGAAGGCAAGGCATTGGCGCAGGTGGAAGTGCAGCTGCAAGCCTGCGTGACGGAGGTGGGTACGCTGGAGGTGCGCTGTGTGTCTGTGGCCGATCCTGCGCAATCCTGGCTGCTGCCCTTCAGCGTGCGTGGTGCGGTGAGCCATGCCGAAGCAAAAAACATAGCTGTCAGCGCAGATGCAGCAAGCGCTGAAAGCCAAAAAGGCTTGCAACCTGCAAGCAGCAAACTGCCTGAAGCGGTGGCGCTGATAGAGCGCATCTTTGGCACCCAGGCCAAGGACGTCACGTCCAAGGACGTGCGCCAGCTGCGCCAGTCGCTCGAAAAGGTGTTGGGCGCGCGGGACAGCTGGAATGTGGCGCTGCTGCGCGCACTGTTTGATACTTTGCTGGCCCGTGCCAAGCGCCGCCGCCGCACGGCCGACCATGAGCGCGTGTGGTTCAATCTTGCAGGCTGGTGCTTGCGCCCCGGCGTGGGGGCGGAGCTGGACAGCTGGCGCATGCAGCAGGTCTGGGCTTTGTATGCGCAGGGGCTGGGACACGCCCGGGACACTGCCAGCTGGACGGAATGGTGGGTGTTCTGGCGCCGTGTGGCGGCAGGCTTGAACGAAGCACAGCAGATGCAGGTGCTGGAAGCCGTGGCTGCCGCCATGCAAAAGACCGTGCAGCAGGCCACGGTGCGCAACGGAGGCAAGAGCAGTCATGGCAGCTATGACGACATGCTGCGCCTGTTTGCTGCCATGGAAGCCGTGCCCTGGCAGTACCGGCAGGAGATGGGGCAGTGGATGCTGCAGCGCCTCCAGCGACCGGATGAATCCGTACAGACCTGGTGGGCACTGGGCCGCCTGGCAGCCCGCCAGTCTCTGGCCGCGAATGCGCACCTGGTGATGCCACCTTCGGCTGCGCAGGAGTTTCTCGACGCCACATTGGCGCAAGATTGGCGCAAAAACGAAACCGCCATGTTTGCTGCCGTGCAGATCACCCGCATGACGGGCGACGTAGCGCGTGACTTTCCCGACAGCGTGCGCCAGCAGGTGCTGGACAAAATGCGTGCAGCCGGTGCGCCACAGCGCTGGCTGGAGTTGGTGGAGCGCGTGGTACAGATGGATGCCCAAGACCAGCAACGCAGCCTGGGCGACAGCTTGCCGCCAGGGTTGGTGTTGTTGTAGCCCCATCCACCAGCGTTGCTGGTGGGTATGAACAAGGAGATGCCCATGTCATTCACTGCAACAGAAGTGCAGGCCATGCAACTGGCGATGGAGGCCGCACGCCAGGCCCGTGCAGCTGGCGATACACCGTTTGGAGCAACACTGGTGTCGTCTGAGGGTGAGATCCTGCACACCTCACCCAACCGGCAAAACAGCACGGGTGACTGCACAGCCCATGCCGAAGTGGTCCTCGTACGAGAGGCTACGCAGCGGTTCGGCCCAGAGCGTCTGCATGGAGCAGTCGTATTTGCCAGCGGTGAACCCTGCGCTATGTGCAGCGGTGCCATGTTCTGGGCGGGGATCAAACGTGTGGTGTTTGCAGCCAGCACGCAAGATATTGGTGACGCTCTGGGAGGGCCGGTTCTGCCTGCACGCTGCGCTGAGGTGCTGGAGCCTGCACAACCTGCGGTGCGCGTAGAAGAAGGCCTGCTGCGTGATGAGGCCGTCGCAGTGCTGAACGGGCGCTGAACAGCCCGGAGTCTGACAGAACACTGGCAGACACCTCTGTTTTGCTATGGGGCAGCGGGTGGCTTGCCTATGATTCCCCCCATCTTCTTCCAAGCCTGCTGCCTGCGAACACCCTCGCGCCAGCGGTCTTGTCATTGCGCAGCCTGGGCCACACGCCTGCGCAATCCCCTTGCAAGCCACAAGCAGCAAGTTCGCCTTGAATTTCCGTGAGCACTGCGTTGTCAATGTGGTGGCTGTGCTTAGGCGTATGGCTGCATCTCCAGTGCTGACGGTTGAACCACCCCATTGACGTACTTGGAGTTGTGATGCCTGTGCATTCCGCTTTTTCTCGCCGCCATGCTTTGGCGCTGGCCGTTGCCAGCGTGGTCTCTATGGCTGCACCTGCCGCCTGGGCGCAGGACAGCTGGCCCACCAAGCCCATTACCTTTGTGGTGCCACAAAACCCCGGCGGTGCCAATGATGTGATTGCGCGTGCCGTAGCGCAAAGCCTGGAAAACTCGCTGGGCCAGCCCGTGATCGTGGAAAACCGTGCGGGTGCCAACGGTAACGTGGGAACGGGCCAGGTAGCACGCAGCGCGCCCGATGGTTATACCTTTCTGGTGACGGCGCAAAGCGCACACACCATCAACCCTGCGCTGTATTCGCGCACGGGGTTTGACCCCATCAAAGACTTCACCCCCGTGATGCAGCTGGCTGTGGCGCCGTATCTGCTGGTGGTCAATCCACAGTTTCCTGCCACGACCTTCGACGAGCTGGTGGCCTATGCCAAGGCCAATCCCTATCAGGTGGAATACGCCTCGGCCGGCAATGGCACGCTGAATCACTTGCTGGGCGAGATGCTCAAGAAGCAAAAGGGCGTGGAAATGCTGCATGTGCCCTACAAGGGGGCTGCAGCGGCAGCGACCGATGTGGTGGCTGGCCAGCTGCCCGTGACCTTTGGCAGCTTCCCCGGCGTCATGCCGTTCGTGAGCAGCGGCAAGCTGCGTGTGCTGGGTGTGGCGTCGGACAAGCCGACACCGCTGGCACCTGAAATTCCTGTGCTGAAGGATCTGGCCGTGACGTCCTGGTATGGCCTGTTTGCCCCTGCAGGCACACCCCAGCCCATCATCGACAAGGTCTATACCGAGATCTCTCGCGTGCTGGCTACCCCCGCCATGCAGGAGCGCCTGAAGACGCTGGGTGCGGAGCCCGTGCAGTCCAACCCGCAAAGCTTTGCAGCCAGCTTGCCTGCAGAGCTGGCGCACTGGAAAAAAGTGGTGGATGAGTCGGGTGCAAAAATCGATTAACGCACGCTGCGTTGCCTCACATGCGCTCCACAAGGCCTGCAGATGCAGGCCTTTTTTCACACACATGTGTCGTGCACCATTTCTCGGCGTTAGTGCGTGCACATTAGGGCATTGCCTGATGCGGTTCAGTGCATTTTGGTGCAGATGTTTCTGTGAATGCTGATGCCTAGAGCCTAGAGCCTAGAGCCTAGAGCCTAGAGGATAGATGCCGACAGTGCACAAGCTGGCACGACTGTTGCGATAAATGGTCAAGACATGCGGTAGTTCGCGTGTCGAAAACCGAAAGCTCTGTTCTATGCCAGAAGAAAAAACACCACTGACACGGCGAAAACTCCTCACCATGATTGGCCATATGGCAGGTGGCGCAGCCATGTACTCCGCCATGGGTACGCTGGGCCATGCCGCTGAATCTTCGTATTCCGGCCCTATCAAGCTCAGCAAGGCCAAGCCTGGCGCATCCGTAGTGGTGCTGGGCGCAGGCCTGGCAGGTATGCTTGCCGCCATTGAGCTGCGCAATGCGGGCTACAAGGTCACAGTGCTGGAATACCAGAATCGCGCTGGTGGCCGCGCTTGGACACTGCGTGGCGGTGACACTTTTACCGAGCTGGATGGCACGACCCAGACCGTTGGCTTTGCCAAGGGGAATTATCTGAACCCAGGGCCCTGGCGTGTGCCCCACAACCACCATGCCATGATGGATCTGTACCGTCGCTATGGCATTGAGCTGGATGTGTTCAACCAGGTCAATCACAACGCCTATGTGCACAACAGCAAGGCTTTTGGTGGCAAGCCACAGCGCTTCCGTCATATCGCAACGGACTACCGTGGACACACGGCCGAGCTGCTGGCCAAGGCGGTCAACCAGGGCGCTCTGGATGCGGTCATCAGCAAGGAAGATGCAGAAAAGCTGCTGGCCAGCCTGAAGAGCACAGGAGCGCTGGATAAGGACTATCGCTATGTGGCCAGCCTGCACACCAGCGAATACCGCGGCTTTGATGTGGACCATGGTGGCGGTCTGATGCCACGTGCCAAGGCATCGCAGCCCATTGGTGTGAGTGAAGTGCTGCAGTCCAACCTGTGGGGGCAGATCGGTTCGGGCAATCTGACGGAATTCCACAGCACCATTTTCCAGCCCAAGGGCGGCATGGACATACTGCCTCAGGCCATGGCCAAGGATCTGGGCAAGGCGATTCAGTACAACGCCAAGGTGAGCAAGATTGCACAGGATGAAAAGTCCGTCACCGTGAGCTATACCCGCAATGGCGTACAGCAGCAGGTGACTGCGGACTGGTGCGTCTGCACGATTCCTGCTTCTATCCTGGCGCAGATGGACATTCAGGTGGGTGACAAGATGCGCGCCGCCATTGAGGCCTTGCCATACGGCAGTTCGGTCAAGGTGGGTCTGGAATTCAAGCGACGCTTCTGGGAAGAGGATGAGCGCATCTACGGTGGCATTACCTCGACGGACCTGCCGATTCAGCAGATTTCCTACCCATCCAACGACTATATGAAGCCCGGCCCTGCTGTGCTGCTGGGGGCATATGCCTTTGACAACACCAATGCCTATCGCTTGGCTTCGCTGACGCCCAAGGAGCGGGTCCGTCTGGCCCTGGAGTGGGGTAGCCAGATTCACCCGCAGTACAAGCAGGAATTCCTGAGCGGCGTGTCTGTGGCATGGCACCGCACACCCTGGACTCAGGGCTGCTATGGCGCATGGAACGACAACCTGCGCGCGCAGCACTACGACAACATGGCGCAGATTGACAACCGTCTGGTGCTGGCTGGCGAGCATATCTCCTTCATTCCCGCATGGCAGGAAGGTGCCGTGCTGTCTGCCCTCGACGCTGTGCAGCGCCTGCACGCCAAGGCCGTGAATGTCTGAGTCAGGCCACTTGAAAGGAACGAACGCTATGAGCACAAAGAAGTTGCACCGTGGTCTGTCTGTGGCCGTAGTGGTGCTGGCAAGCATGGCCAGTCTGTCCGCTTTCGCAGGGCCTGTGACAGGCACTGCTGCCGAGGTACTGGCGATTGCTGACACACAGGTTGAAGCCCTCAAGGCGGGTTTTTCCAGCGACCGTCGCCTGAACACCCAGCGTGATGGGGAAAAGATCTACCAGGCCATTTGCCAGGGCTGCCACATGCCCCAGGGGCAAGGTGCTGCCGAGGTGGGTTTTTACCCTGCACTGGCGGGCAATGAAAAGCTGGCTGCAGCTGCGTATCCGGTGGGTGTGGTCATGAATGGCCTGCATGGCATGCCTGGCTTTGCCCATCGACTGGACGACGCACAGGTAGCAGAAGTGGTGAACTATGTGCGCAGCAATTTTGGCAATCAGTTCACTGACACCGTGACGGCAGAAGACGTCAAGCTCTTCCGCAAGTAATCCCCCGGCCCCGTGTTCCAGTCGGGCTGCGGGGCGATTAGCAATGTTTTGAGAGAAAGAGGTAATTCCATGTCTTTGCGCACTCCTGTGATGGTTGCGGGTCTTCTGGCTGCTGCGGTGCTGAGCGGCTGCGCCGCCAACGGCGTACCAACGGGTGAAGTCACGCGTTACAAGATCCCCGGCTCGAGCTTTCCCATCTCCAATGCCGTGGAGGTTTCGCCCGGCGTTAGTACGGTCTATCTGTCGGGCAAGGTGCCAGCCATGCTGGATAAGAGCAAGCCAGCCACAGACCCAGCTGCCTATGGCGGTGATACCGAAGGCCAGACAGTCAATGTGCTCAAGAGCATTGAGGCCCAGCTCAAGAGCATGGGTCTGAGCATGTCGGACGTGATCAAGATGCAGGTCTTCCTGGTCAAGGATCCAGCTAAGGGCAACAAGATGGACTTTGCGGGTTTCATGAAGGGCTACACCCAGTTCTTTGGCACGGCCGAGCAGCCCAACCTGCCCGCACGCTCTGCATTTGAAATCGCCGCACTGGCCAACCCCGCATGGCTGGTGGAAATTGAAGTGGTGGCTGTGCGTGGCGGCAAGAACGTCGTGAAGTAAGGCTGTATTGCTGCGGGCAGCATGTACTGCTGTGCCACTGCCTGCAGCCAAGGAATGTGTATGAAGACAATGAAGCGCGTAATGTGCGCATCGGCCATCGCTGTGGCGGGCCTGCTGGTGACACCGGCTGTCATGGCCTCAGACTGCGCCGTGACCGTGGAAAGCAATGACGCCATGCAGTTCAATGTGAAGAGCCTGCAAGTGCCCAGCTCCTGCAAAAGCTTTGACATCACGCTCAAGCATGTGGGCAAGCTGCCCAAGGCAGCCATGGGGCATAACGTGGTGATCACCAAGACAGCAGACATGGCTGCAGTGGCGAAAGACGGTATCAGTGCAGGAGTCTCCAACGACTACCTCAAGCCTGGCGATAGCCGTGTGCTGGCGAACTCCAAGCTCATCGGCGGTGGAGAAAGCGACACACTGACACTTGATGTGGGAAAGCTTGCCGCAGGCGAGAGCTACAGCTTTTTCTGCTCTTTCCCCGGTCATGCATCGATGATGAAAGGCTCGCTCAAGCTCAGTCAGTAAGGCGCAGCTTGGCTTTTGTACAGCGTTCTTCCGTGTGCCATGGCAGTTGGTACATGGTCCTTTGCCCACTTCGGTGGGCTTCTTTTTGGGTGAACCGTATCCGCACATGGATGACAGCTTTTACAAGGCAGGTACGTTAAGGTGTCAGGCATGTGTACCGTACATCCCACTATGGCGCTGCGAGCAGCGCCTTCTACAATGGGTGGTCACCTGGATTTTTAAAAGTGAAGCAGCTAGCGCTGATAAATACAGGATTTGCAAATGTTTTTGCATTGAAATGCTTGTAGTTAAAGCGCAAACAGCTATCTATTTTGAAATTCTGCCAACCAGTTTTCACCTTTCTCTTCAGCGAGTGCAAGCACCATGAGCCAGACTTACCCCGACACCCAATTGCTCATCGACGGCCAATGGCAGAACGCAGCCAGCGGCAAGACCATTGCCGTGCGCAACCCCGCCACGGGTGAAGTGATTGGCCAGCTGGCCCATGCAGGCAAGGAAGACCTGGACCGCGCCCTGGCCGCCGCTGAAAAAGGCTTTGCCATCTGGCGCAACACCAGCGCCCATGAGCGCCAGGCCACCATGCGCAAGGCGGCAGCTCTGCTCAAGGAGCGTGCCGACCAGATTGCTGCGCTACTGACGCAGGAGCAAGGCAAGCCACTGGCCGAAGCCCGTGCCGAAGTGCTGGCTGGCGTGGGCATCATTGAATGGTTTGCGGATGAGGCACTGCGTCTGTACGGCCGCATCGTGCCCGCACGCCGCAGTGATGTGCAGCAGCTGGTGATCAAGGAGCCTGTGGGCCCTGTGGCCGCCTTTACGCCCTGGAACTTTCCGGTCAACCAGATCGTGCGCAAGATCAGCGCAGCGCTGGCAACGGGCTGCTCCTTTCTGTGCAAGGCACCGGAAGAAACGCCGGCATCGCCTGCTGCGCTGTTCCAGTGCTTTGTGGATGCAGGCGTGCCTGCGGGTGTGATCGGACTGGTCTATGGCGACCCGGCTGAGATTTCCAGCTACCTGATCCCCCACCCCACCATCCGCAAGGTGACGTTTACGGGTTCTACGGCCGTGGGCAAGCAGCTGGCGGCCATGGCAGGTGCGCACATGAAGCGCTGCACCATGGAGCTGGGCGGTCACGCGCCGGTGATCATTGCCGAAGATGCAGACGTGGATCTGGCCGTCAAAGCCGTGGGCGCCTCCAAGCTGCGCAATGCCGGGCAGGTCTGTATTTCTCCGACCCGCTTTCTGGTGCACCGCAGCCTGGAAAAAGTGTTTACGGAAAAGATGGTGGACTACTTCGCAGCCATCAAGGTGGGCAATGGCCTGGACCCAGACACCAAGATGGGGCCGCTGGCCAACCCACGCCGCATCACCGCCATGCAGTCGCTGGTTGCCAATGCGCAGGCCAAAGGGGCCCAGCTGCTGCTAGGCGGCAAGACCTTGAGCGATGTGGGCAACTTCTATGCACCCACGGTGCTGGCCAATGTGCCGCTGGAGGCCGATGTGTTCAACAACGAGCCCTTTGGCCCCGTGGTGGCGCTGCGCACCTTTGACAAGCTGGAAGAAGCCGTTGCCGAAGCCAATCGCCTGCCTTATGGGCTGGCGGCGTATGCCTTTACCTCCTCGCTCAAGCATGCGCAGCTGCTGAGCCAGCAGGTGGAAACCGGCATGCTGTGGATCAACCAGCCTGCTGTGGCATCGGCCGAAATGCCATTTGGTGGAGTGAAGGATTCCGGCTATGGTTCAGAAGGTGGCACAGAAGCACTGGAGGCCTATCTGGTGGCCAAGGCAGTGTCTATCGCCATGGTCTGACGCGTACACGGATGCAGGGCGCTTTACCATGCACTTCACACCCCACAACATGACTGCAAAGGAGTTGGCTTATGTCTTTGATCCCCGGTGAATCTCAGCCCGGATTTACGGAACTCTTTGCGCAGCTGGGCCTGCCCAATGACCCCGCCAGCATCCAGCAGTTCATTGCGCACCACAGCCCCCTGCCAGAAGGCATGTTGCTGCATGAGGCACCCTGCTGGACGCAGCAGCAGGCGCAGATGCTGCGCGAAAGGCTGTACTGCGATGATGACTGGGCCATCGTGATTGACCAGCTCAACGCTGCGCTGCACGAAAAGCCGGATCTAAACCAGCTGTAAGGCCCTTTGCAGGCTTAGTTGCCGTTGACGGGAGACTCCGCCAGCCGCTGCATCAGCGCCACGGTGGAGGGGTCAACACCCGTCCAATCCTGGCTCTGCTGGCGTGCACGCAGCTGCTGCGCCAGCTTTTTGCCCAGCTCTACACCCCATTGATCAAAGCTGTTGATGCCCCATACCGCACCCGAGACAAAAATGCGGTGCTCATACAGCGCGATCAAAGCGCCCAGCGAGGCTGGGTCCAGCGCCTGCAGCAGCAGGAAAGTGCTGGGGCGGTTGCCGGGGCAGTCACGCTCTGCGCCATCCCCGGAGCGGCCTTCCATCAGTGCCTGGGCCTGGGCAATGGCGTTGATGACCAGGCTTTGGTGGTGTGCCCCCAGGTATTTACCGCCATCACGCAGCGCAATGAATTCCACGGGAATGACATCTGGCCCCTGGTGCAGCATCTGAAAAAATGCGTGCTGGCCATTGGTGCCGGGCTCGCCCCAGACAATGGGTGCTGTAGCTACTGGCAGCTTGTGCCCATCGCGGGTGACGCCCTTGCCATTGCTTTCCATCTCCAGCTGCTGCAGATAAGCCGTGAGCCTGCGCAGCCCGTGGCTGTAGGGCGCAATGCAGCGGCTGCCAAAACCGCAGAAGTTGCGGTTCCACACATCCAGCAGCCCCAGCCGCATAGGCAGGTTCTGCGCATCGGGGGCTGAGAAAAAATGCGCATCCATTGCGTGTGCGCCCTGCAGCATCTGGCGAAACTGCTCGGCACCAATGGCAATCGCAATCGGCAGGCCAATGGCCGACCACAGTGAAAAACGCCCACCCACCCAGTCCCAGAAGCCAAGGGTGCGTGAAATGCCAAATTCCGCGGCCGCTTCGGTGTTGCTGGTGAGTGCGACAAAGTGCTGGTCGATGCTACAGGCATCCTGCGGGTGCGGGCTGCCGCCGTGTGCCAGAAACCATTCTCGTGCAGAGCGCGCGTTGAGCATGGTCTCTGCCGTAGTGAAGGACTTGGAGGCAATCAGAAACAGCGTGTTTTCCGGCCGCACTTTGCGCAGCACATGCCCCAGTTCATGCCCGTCCACGTTGGAGACAAAGTGGAAATGCTTGTCACCATCCACCCAGTCTTCCAGCGCCTGCACGACGACTTCCGGCCCCAGGTGTGAGCCGCCAATGCCAATATTGACCACATCGGTGATTTGTGGGTTGGCGCGCACCTGCTCCGCCAGGGTGAGCATGGCATCCAGTGTGTCGTGCACGGACTGCAGCGCCTGCTGCATTTGCGGCGTCCATTGCTGCACCACAGGGCGCGTTCGTAGCAAACCACCATCGCGTGGTGTGCGCAGCAGCCAGTGCATGACTGCGCGGGACTCGGTGTTGTTAATGGTCTGGCCTGCCAGCATGGCATCGCGCAGGGCATGCACCTCGCAGGCCTGTGCCAGCGCAGAAAGCAGCACTTCGGTCTGCGGCAGCATCCAGTTCTTGGACAGGTCAGCAAACACGTGCGGGGCCTGCTGGCTCAGATGTGCCAGGCGCTGCGGGTCCTGCCTGAATGCAGCCTGTAAATCCAGCCCCCCCTCCATGCTGTGAAAGTGGGCCTTGAGTTGCGCCCATTCAGGCTTTGTATGGCAAACCAAACCTTGTGCTCCGCTTACTGTTTGCGCACGACGACACTGCCCACCGAATACCCAGCACCAAAAGAGCAGATGACGCCGAGGTCCCCGGGGACCAGATCGTTACGGTGCTTGTGGAAGGCGATGATAGAACCTGCAGAGGCCGTGTTCGCAAACTCATCCAGAATCAGTGGCGCGCGGTCTTCCGTGGCTTCGCCGACCAGTTTTTTCAGCACCAGCTGGTTCATGCTCAGATTGGCCTGGTGCAACCAGTAGCGGCGAATGTCTGCAGGGGCATGGGCCAGCTGCTGCAGGTGGGTGGCAATGTGCTCGGCTGCAATCGGCACCACTTCCTTGAAGACCTTGCGGCCTTCCTGGCGGAAAGTCTTGTCGCGTGCTGCAGGGTCGCTGTCTTCGCTGCGGTTGAGGAAGCCGAAATTGTTGCGGATGTTGTTGGAAAACTGTGTGGCCAGCCGTGTGCCCAGCACCTCCCAGCGGTCGGCGCTGGTGGCCGTTTCTGCACGTTCCACGATGATGGCGGTGCACACATCGCCAAAAATAAAGTGGCAGTCGCGGTCGCGCCACTCCAGGTGGGCGGAGGTGATTTCAGGGTTCACGATCAGCACGCAGCGTGCCGAGCCGCAGCGCACGGCATTGACGGCCTGCTCCAGCGCAAAGGTGGCCGAAGAGCAGGCCACATTCATGTCAAAACCATAGCCACCAGCACCCAGCGCCTGCTGAATCTCTACGGCCATGGCGGGGTAGGCGCGCTGCATGTTCGATGCGGCGCACAGCACCATATCAATGTCCGCACCCGTCTTGCCCGCCTGCTGCATGGCCTGCTGGGCTGCAGACACGGCAATTTCTGCCATCAGCGACAGCTGCTCGTCACCTCGCTCCTCAAAGCGTGGATACATGCGCAGGGGGTCCAGCACCCCGGTTTTCTCCAGCACATAACGCTGGCGAATGCCCGAGGCTTTTTCAATGAACTCCACGCTGGAGTGCTGCATGGGCGTGTGTGTGCCTGCGGAAATTTCAGCTGCAAAACGCTGATTGTGCAGATCGGCATACTGGTTGAAGGCAGTAACCAGTTCCGCATTGGTAATGGTGTGGGGTGGCTGGTACAGGCCTGTACCGCTGATGACGGCTGAGTGCATGGGAGGTGCCTCCACGGGCAGGTCATGCTGCATGCCTGCCTCTGGCTTGGGAAAGTTGGTAGGGGTGATCGGATTAAACGGAGCGGATGAGCTGTTCCAGCTTCTGCGCATCCGCCACAAAGGCACGAATGCCCTCGGCCAGTTTTTCGGTGGCCATGGCGTCCTGATTCAGCGCCAGGCGGAAGCTGGCTTCGTCATAGTGTTCACGCTCTAGGTCTTGCTGCTTGGCTGCTTCATGGCTCAATGCCTGGATGACGGGCGCATCCTGCTGCTGTAGCTGAGCCAGCAGGTCGGGGGAGATGGTCAGCAAATCACAGCCCGCCAGCGCCAGAATCTGGCCCGTGTTGCGAAAGCTCGCCCCCATCACTTCGGTGGTGATGCCAAAGCGCTTGTAATAGTCGTAGATGGCCCGCACGGAGCGCACGCCGGGGTCGTTGGCACCTGCCATCGCTGCTTCGTCCCATTGCGCGCCAGCCTGCTTTTTGTACCAGTCGTAAATACGGCCCACAAAGGGGGAAATCAGCTGCACCTTGGCATCCCCGCAGGCCACAGCCTGCACCTTGGAAAACAGCAGGGTCAGATTGGTGTGAATGCCGCGTTGCTCCAGCTGGCGTGCGGCGGCAATGCCTTCCCATGTAGCGGCAATCTTGATCAGCACGCGGTCAATATGCACACCAGCGGCTTCGTACAGGGCAATGAGGCGTTCCGCACGCGCCACGGTGGCTGCGGTGTCAAAAGACAGGCGCGCGTCGACTTCTGTCGAGACACGGCCTGGCACTACAGAGAGAATTTCGCAGCCAAACTTCACCAGCAGACGGTCCACCACTTCATCCAGCGGTGCATTGCGCCACTGGTTGGCGGTGGCCTGCAGCAAGGGCTGGTACTGCGCCTGCTGCACAGCCTTCAAAATCAGGGAGGGGTTGGTCGTGGCATCCTGGGGCTGGTACTGGGCGATTTGCTGGAAATCGCCGGTGTCAGCCACCACCGTGGTGTATTGCTTGAGTTGTTCGAGCTGGTTCATGCGGTCTCGCTGGCGTTATGCGTTTTTATAAGTGTGGCAAGTGTAGTGTGCTTCAGGGATTACACGGTCTGCAACGCCTGAGAGCCTGTGTGTTTGTTGTTCGTGGCGCAAAATCTCGGCTTTACGTGTGTGACTGATTGGACCTTCCATGCTTGACCGAATTGCAGCATCTCTTCCTTCTCTGGCACCCGCTGAGCAAAGGGTAGGGCGCCTCGTGCTGGCAGATCCACACAGCTTTGCACGCCTGCCAGTGCGCGAGCTGGCAGAACAAGCCAATGTCAGCAAGCCCACCGTGGTGCGCTTTTGCCGGAGCATGGGCTATGACGGCCTGGCAGACTTCAAGCTCAAGCTCGCAGGCAATGTGGCCGAAGGCGTACCCTATGTGCACCGCAGTGTGGATGCCGATGACAAGACAGCAGATGTGCTGGTCAAGGTGATCGATAACTCGGTGGCTGCCTTTTTGCAGTACCGCAACGCCGCATCGCCCCAGGCCGTGGAGCAGGCTGTGCAGGCCATTGTGGATACCTGGCGCAAGAAAAAACGCCTGGAAATCTATGGCGTAGGCAACTCCGGCGTGGTAGCGCAGGACGCGCAGCACAAGTTTTTGCGTCTGGGCATCAGCAGCCATGCCTCCAGCGACACCCACCTGCAGGTGATTGGTGCCACCATGCTGGCACAAGGCGATTGCGCCATCCTGATCTCTAACTCTGGCCGCACCAAAGATCTGCTGGAAGTGGCGCAGATTGCCAAAAACAACGGGGCTACCATTATTGCGATTACCTCCAGCCATACACCACTGTCACAGATTAGCCATATTCATCTGGCAGCCGATAATCTGGAAGGTTCAGACTTTTATACGCCCATGGCATCCCGTCTCTTGCACTTGCTGATTATTGATATTCTGGCAACAGCAGCCGCTTTGAATATGGGTGAATCCTTGTCAGAAAAGCTCAAACATTTGCAGAATAATATGCAAAACAAGCGCTCTGAGCTGTAAAACAAAAAACCGGCTTTTGCCGGCTTTTTGTTGGAGAGGCTCTTTTTCTAGAAGCGGTGGCGCAGGCCGGCGGTAATACCTGTGCGGCTGCGGGCTTTGCTGGTGCGGTCCAGGTACATATCCTCACCACCACGTACCTTGGTGTGGTCTACGCCAAAGTAGGCATCGGTGCGCTTGCTGAAGGCGTAATTGGCCAGTGCCACTACAAAGTCAGCCTTGCCGTTGTAATTGCCAGAGGCTGAACCTTTTTGCTTGGCATGGTAGTAATGAATGCCAGCATTAATTTGTGGGGTAATCTGGTAGCCAAAGCCCAATTTATACATGGTGCGTTTATCGGAATCACCTGCTAAGAAACCGCCATTGGTTTGACCTTGCCAAAAACCATTGATAATGGTTTGGTCAACAAGGCGGCGTGCTTCAAATTTTGCAATATCAGAGATGGTGGAGTTGGCTGTTTGGTTAAAGGTTTCTCGATTTTTGATTTTGTTGGCGCCATAACCCAAGTTCACATACAACTTATCTTTGCGATAAGAGCCACCTAAGGTCCAGGCATCCAGTTTGGTCCCTGCTGGCAGGTGCGTTCTTAAATAACCACCGCCAACAGAGATGCCATCTTGGGAATAGCGTAAAAAACCACCAAATGTTTTGAGTGAACCTGTAGCTATAGGGCTGAGGGAAGGTGCAACAGCTTGGCCCAAGGGGCTGTTAGGATCTGCATTATTGATGGTGGATTTCACTCCACTCATCAGAGCGGCAAGATTTTGGGGGCCGATAGCACTTGCTATTTGGCCTAATGTTGTTGCTCCAGTCACTGACGGAGCTCCTGGAGGTAGCTGGCTGTTAATCAGACCAGGGGCTGCAGCAGCTAGCGTATTTTCTACAGCGCTAGTGTTTTGATTGCCTTCATGAAAGGAGTACTGAAGTGCACCCACCCAGCGTCGATCAGGAGTAGCCAGCAAATATTTCAGGGAATTGCTGGTGCGCGCACCAGCTGCCATTCCCAGCTCTGGCTTATAGGCATCCATATAAGGCGAGTAGGGGAAGGATGCATAGGTGGAAGAAACTACATCAAACAACACGTTCCACTGGCGGCCCATGGTCAGACGTCCATATGGACCTTGCAGACCAATATAGGAAAGTTGGAAAAAAGGTGCTGTTGCATCTTTTTCACCGGTATCCAGATTAAAACGGTGTTCCAGATGTACCAGCGCCTTGGTGCCACCGCCCAAGTCTTCCTCCACATTGATGCCCCAGCGGCTCTGGGACATGCCGCCGCCAATCATTTTGGTCAGGCTGCCTTTGTTGGCGCCTTCATTATTGGTGTGGCGGATTGCCGCATCAGCAATGCCCCAAAGTTCTACCTTGCTGGTAGACGCTTGCTGTGCCATGGCGGCGGATGTGCCAAGGCCGCAGATAGCGGCAATGGCTGCTCCCAGAATTGTTTTTTGCATCTTTTGTCTCCTTGATTTGAAACCAATGAATAGGTATGGGTGCAAAAAACATTCTAGAAAAGCACATGCGTTCGAATAGATGCGCTGGCATGAAAACCACGCTGGTTTTCCCTTGGCTGTAAAAGTGCCAGACGTAAAAAAGCCAGCGCTAAGGCTGGCTTTTTGTGCTTCTTTTGGAAATGCAGGCTTACACCTGCCATCCATTAGAAAGCGTGGCGAACGCCAACTTGAACACCTTGCATCTTGCCGGAGTCGTTAGCGCCGTTCACGCCAGCGAATGCACCGTTCAGTTCAAAGTCGGCGCCATTCTTGTTCTTCAGGTAGGAGTATGTGCCGTACAGAGCAGTACGCTTGGACAGGCTGTGCACATAACCCAGAGAGAACTGCTGAGCCTTTTCGGAGCTATCAGACAACTTGTAGTTGTTGTAAGAAGCCTTTACAACGCCAGCGGCGCCCACGGGGGCGGAAACACCCAGGTTCCAAGTCTTCAGCTTATCGCTGCCGTTGGTAGAAATTTGGGTGTACTTTGTTTCCTTGTAGAAAGCTGCCAGCTTGACCACTGCGAAGTCATAAGAGCCACCCAGCTGCCAAGTCTTCAGGTCTTCGTTGGGCAGTGCGCCCAAGCCGTTGTTTTGCTTGTCGTAACCCAGACCCAGGCTCAGAGGGCCGTTGTCATAGGTGGCGCCAATGCCCATGTAGCGGTCGGTCTTGTTCTTTTTCTGTTCGCCAAAACCGTAGTCAATACCCACGCCAAAGCCAGCAAACTTGGGCGAGATGTAGCTGATCATGTTGTTGGAGCGGTTTTGGTAGCCAGTTTCAGCACCAGACCAAGCCAGTGTAGAACCCAGGCCTACGGTGCCGAACACGTCGTAGCGGCTCACAGCGTTGTAGGAAGCGGTCAGAGCACGGCCCAGACGCACTTGGCCGAACTCACCAGCCAGACCCACGGTCGATTGACGCTTGAAGTTGAAGCCGCCAGCAGTGCCGTTGTCAGGGTCCACTTGGCCTTCCAGCACGAATTCAGCCTTCAGGCCGTTGCCCAGATCTTCCACGCCGCGGAAGCCCAGACGGCTGGTAGCAGCACCGTTGTTCAGCAGGCCGGAAACGCTTTTGTCGCCCTTCACGTAAGCAACGGATGTGTCCACCACGCCGTACAGGGTGACGGAAGATTGAGCCATTGCGGCGCCGGAAGCAGCAACAGCTGCCAAAGCGATCAGAGATTTCTTCATTTGATACTCCAAGGTTTGTTGAAGGCGCATTGCAGTGTCTGGTGCATAAAGCGGTGCAGCTGCTGCAAGACGCGCCAACCTCCTGGTGGGGAAGTTGCTGGCTATTGCACCAGAGAGGGCCGTCTTGCGCAAAGAAAAACCACGTCACGACGCAAAAAACGGCGGTTTTTGTTGTCTTGGTGCAACACCCGGAATGAGGGGTGCCCGGCCGCGATTGGCTGAGAGACTCATGACATTTGCTTACATTCTTTGTTGAGAAAGAAGTGTGCAAATACTTTCATGCAATTCTTTGCCGTAGATAGACAAACAAAAAAAGCGCCATATAGGCGCTTGTGTGTGCAGATAGGCATTGAAAGCCAGCAGTTGCGGCCTTGTTACACCTCAACCAGCTCAAAGCTGGTGGTGATCTCGGCGGTCTTGCCCAGCATGATGCTGGCCGAGCAGTACTTCTCGTGGCTCATGGCGATGGCGCGTTCGACGGCCGCAGCAGGGATGCCCTTGCCGGTCACGGTGAAGTGCATATTGATCTTGGTGAAGACCTTGGGTTCGACTTCTGCGCGTTCGGCCTGGAGCTTGACGCTGCAGCCGCGCACATCGTGGCGGCCGCGTTTGAGGATAAGCACCACGTCATACGCGGTGCAGCCGCCCGTGCCAGCCAGCAGGGCTTCCATGGGGCGGGGGGCCAGGTTCTGGCCGCCATTGGCGGGGTTGCGTTCGTCGGGCGCGCCATCCATGGCGAGGATGTGGCCACTGCCGGTTTCAGCAATAAAACCCATGCCCGAACGGGTACCTGTTGCGCCGGTCCAGCTGACGGTGCATTCCATAGTGATTACTCCTGTGCAATTTCTGTGAGAGGGCCGATGTTTACGGAATTGATTGTCCCTACTTTGATGTCTGGCATTTCAGTAAACATTGAAACCTTATTGCGGCGCAGCATGAAACGCCGTACAATTTCGGCTTCGCGTTCATCGCTTGTCAGGCAAGCGATCAAGACAGTTCATGACTGTAGCGCACCAGTTGTCTCCTCCACCTCCTCTAACGGTGGATTCAGCCCCAAGCCCCAGCGGCTCGGGGCTTTTTTTGCGCTGACGATGGGGGCGTTGCGACACGGTGATGGTTGGCGCGCCTGTGAGTGCCTATGATGGTTTCTTTTGCGTGTCGCCGGACGCGCTCACTGGATACCGCTTGCTTGGTCGCTGTATGACACAGAAAAAGACACTCACGCCCTTTGATTACCTGACAAAAATCCTGAATGCACGCGTGTACGACGTGGCGATTGAGTCAGATCTGGAACCCGCCAGGAATCTGAGCCGCCGCCTGCACAACAAGGTACTGCTCAAGCGTGAAGACCAGCAGCCGGTGTTCAGCTTCAAGCTGCGGGGTGCTTACAACAAGATGGCCAATCTCTCGCAGGAGCAGTTGGCCAAGGGCGTGATCTGTGCCTCTGCAGGCAACCATGCGCAAGGTGTGGCGCTGGGTGCGAAAAAGCTGGGCTGCCGTGCCGTGATCGTGATGCCTACGACCACGCCCCAGGTGAAGGTGGATGCCGTGGCTGCGCTGGGCGGTGAAGTGGTGCTGGCAGGTGACAGCTATTCGGACGCCTACAAGCACTCGGTCAAGCTGCAAAAAGAGCAGGGCATGACCTTTATCCACCCCTTTGACGACCCTGATGTGATTGCCGGCCAGGGCACGATTGCCATGGAAATGCTCAGCCAGCTGCAAAAGCTGGGCAGCCCACGGCTGGATGCGGTGTTTGTGGCCATTGGCGGTGGCGGCCTGATTTCTGGCGTGGCCAACTACATCAAGGCCGTGCGCCCAGAGATCAAGGTGATTGGCGTGCAGACCAGGGATTCCAACGCCATGCTGCAGTCTGTGCAGGCGGGTGAGCGGGTGGAGCTGCCCGATGTGGGGCTGTTCTCGGATGGCACGGCCGTCAAGCTGGTGGGTGAAGAAACCTTCCGCATTGCCAAGGGGCTGGTGGATGACTACATCGAGGTGGATACCGACCAGGTCTGCGCCGCCATCAAGGATATTTTTGTAGACACCCGCTCCATTGTGGAGCCTTCTGGCGCGCTGGCGGTGGCGGCGATCAAGCAGTATGTGGCCAAGCACAAGACCAAGGGTGAGACCTACGCAGCCATTCTGTGCGGCGCGAACATGAACTTTGACCGTCTGCGCTTTGTGGCTGAGCGTGCCGAGGTCGGTGAAGAGCGTGAGGCCTTGTTTGCCGTGACCATTCCCGAAGAGCGCGGCAGCTTCAAGCGCTTTTGTGAAGTGGTGGGCAAGCTGCCTGGCGGTGCACGCAATGTGACGGAGTTCAACTACCGCATCAGCCACGACAGCAAGGCCCATGTGTTTGTGGGCCTGACCACGAATGCCAAGGGTGAGAGCGAAAAAATCACCAAGAACTTTGAGAAAAACGGTTTTGCTGCGCTCGACCTGACTTTTGACGAAATGGCCAAGGAGCACCTGCGCCACATGGTGGGCGGCCATTCCCCGCTGGCGCAGGATGAGCGTCTGCTGCGCTTTGTCTTCCCCGAGCGGCCCGGGGCGCTGTTCAAGTTCCTGAGCCTGATGGCGCCGACCTGGAATATTTCGCTTTTCCACTATCGCAACCAGGGCGCGGACTATGGCCGTATTCTGGTGGGCATGCAGGTGCCCGCCAAGGACAGCAAGAAGTTTGAAAGCTTCCTCAAGCAGCTGGGCTACCCCTGGGTGGAAGAAACCCACAACCCGGCTTACCAGCTGTTCCTGAAGTAAGTCGACTACTAAAAACGGAGCTGCTGGCGCTTGTCTATCCATGGTTTGCAAATCAAAGTACTTGCAAAGCATGAATGGGTCAGCGAGAGCAGCTCCTTTTTTTTGAATGATTCATGCAGGCATTGCGTCACTTTCTTTTGGCTGTGCAGTTCTTCAGTCGCATCCCCGTGACGGGGCGGCTGGCTGCCTGGGTGGGCTGGAGCCCTGAGCTGCAGCGTGCCAGTGCGGCGCACTTGCCAGGTGTGGGCTGGCTGGTGGGCCTGCTGGCGCTGGCCGTGGTGCTGGGCTGTAACTACCTGCTGCCTGCACAGCCCCTGCTGCCCTGGGTGGCTGCCGTGTTGAGTACGGTGGCGACGCTGTGTGTCACAGGCGGCTTTCATGAAGACGGCATGGCCGATGTGGCGGATGGCTTGGGCGGTCACCTGCCAGCCGAGCGTGCGCTGGAGGTGATGAAGGATTCACGCCTGGGCGCATACGGCGTGATGGCGCTGTGCATGGGCTTGCTGACCAAGGTGGTGCTGGTAGCGTTGCTGCTGTCGATCGACATCGCCGCTGGCGCCTTGCTGCTGTGCTGCGTGCATGTGCTCTCCCGCGGTGCCCCTTTGCTGCTGATGCGCGCGCTGCGTCATGTGAGTCTGCCTGCCACCTCGAAGACACTGCACATCGCCGGTCAGCCGTTGGGCTGGGCGGGGGTAATCACCGGCTGGCTCTGGTGCCTGCCTGCCGTGGTGGCGCTGTGGGTGTATCTGGGCTGGCTGCTGGTGGTGGCGCTGCTGCTGGTAGCGGTGCTGGTGACGGCCTATATGGGCTGGCGCTTTCAGCGCCGTCTGGGCGGCATGACGGGCGATTGCTTGGGCGCGACGCAGCAGGTCTGTGAGCTGGCCCTGTATCTGACCGCTGGCATGGTGCTGGCGCAGTGCGTGGCATGAAGCGGCCCGCCTGCCTGTGGCTGCTGCGCCATGCCCAGCCCATGATTGCGCAGGGCGTGTGCTATGGGCGGCTGGATGTGCCCGCTGACCCCAGTCAGACCTTGCAGGCCGCCATGCGCTTTGCGGCGCAGATGCCGCAAGGGGCGCTGCTGCGCTATTCCCCATTGCAAAGATGTGAGCAGCTGGCGCTTGCATTGCAAGCCTCAGAAGCCAATTTGGTGTGTGATCCGCGGCTGCAGGAAATGGATTTTGGTCAGTGGGAAGGCGTGGCCTGGCGCGATATTGGCAAGGCGCAGGTCGATGCCTGGGCGCAGGATTTGTATGGGGTAGCGCCGGGTGGTGGAGAAAGCCTGGGGGGCATGTTGCAGCGCGTAGCGGCGGCCCTGCGCGAGAGCTGGCAGCACGATAGCCAGCAGGGCCAGCGGGATGTGGTCTGGGTCACGCATGCTGGCGTGGCGCGCTGCGTGCAGTGGCTGCTGCAGTACGGGCAGGCGCAGCCCACAGCGGGCGACTGGCGCCTGCCAGCCCCTGCCTATGGTGGCTGGCAGCAGCTGCCGTGGCAGATGCACGCGGTGGCTCTGCAGACGCTGGGCTGATGTCCCCGCAGCGCCAAGGCCTTGCAGGCACGCGGCGCAATTCTTCTGCCTCACAATGTACGCATGATGGAATCTCTGCGTACCTGGGCCACTCCTTACGGTGGCGATGCCTTTCTCTACATTAGCTTGCTGGCGATTGTGAGCCTGGTGGCCTTGCTGCTGCTCAAGGCCCGGCTGAGCGCCTTTACCCTGAACCGCTTTATCCGCCTGGGCGCGTTGATTGCGCTGCCGCTGAGTTTTGTGTCCATGGAAATGGGCGACAACAACTGGGGCGTGGCTGTGGTGGCCATTGTCTGGGCGGTGCTGGTGGCCATCATCAGCAAGAACGAAGTCAATCAGCGTCAGATAGCAAAAAAGTGAGCTTGTAGCGCTTGAGTATCAAAGGTTTCAAATAAAAAAGTATTTGAAACATAGAAATTGCAAGCGCTAGCAGCTCTTGAAATAGGAGTTAATGCGGTATGTGGGTGAAAAAACCACGTCTTTCCATGCTGGATCTGGTGCCCGTGCGCGAAGGCGGCACGGTGCGCGAGGCGCTGGACATTGCGGTGCAGACCGCTCAGAAGGCTGAGGAACTGGGCTTTGTGCGCTACTGGCTGGCAGAGCACCACAACATGCCCGGCATTGCCAGCTCGGCCACGGCGGTGCTGATTGGGCATATTGCGGGCAAGACCGAGCGCATCCGTGTGGGCTCGGGCGGCATTATGCTGCCCAACCATGCGCCGCTGGTGGTGGCCGAAGCCTTTGGCACACTGGCCGAGCTGTATCCGGGCCGTATTGATCTGGGGCTGGGCCGTGCACCGGGCACGGACGGTGCCACCATGCGTGCGCTGCGCCGCGACCGGCTGGAAACCGAAGAAGACTTTCCGCGCGATGTGGCTGAGCTGCAGCGCCTGCTGGGCCCTGCGGACCCGCAGGCACGCATCAGCGCGACACCTGGTGCGGACACACATATTCCTATCTGGCTGCTGGGCTCCAGCCTGTATTCCGCCCAGCTGGCTGCCATGAAGGGCTTGCCCTACGCCTTTGCCTCCCACTTTGCGCCGCGCTTTTTGCATCAGGCGATTGCGATGTACCGCCAGCTTTTCCGCCCCTCGGCGGTGCTGGACAAGCCTTATGTCATGGTCGGCGTGCCCGTGGTGGCAGCGCCTACGGACGAAGAAGCGCAGTACCTGGCCACCAGCAGCCAGCAGCGCGTGCTCGGCATTCTGACCGGTCAGCGCGGTAAGATGCCGCCGCCGCTGGAAGGCTTCATGCAGATGATTGGCCCGCGCGAGCAGGCGGCCATCAACGACTTTCTGGCCATGTCGGTGGTCGGCAGCGAAGAGACCGTGCGCCAGGGCTTTGCACGCATCCAGCAGCAGTGCGAGGCCGATGAGTTGATTCTGGTCAGCGATGTGTACGATCCAGCACTGCGCCTGCGCAGTCTGGAGATTGCTGCCCAGGCGGTGGCCAAGCCCTGATCCTCTGAAAGCTCCGGAGCCTTCCCGCCATGGCTGTTTCGCTGCAAGACCAACTCGTTGTTGCCATTTCCTCGCGCGCGCTGTTCGACTTTGAAGCCGAAAACCGTGTGTTTGATGAAGATCCCGCGGCCTACGTGCGGCTACAGCGTGAGCGCCTGGATGTGCCCGCCGCGCCCGGTGTGGCGCTGCCCCTGGTGCGCAAGCTGCTGGCCTTTAACCAGGGCGGTCAGCGGCGGGTGGAGGTGGTGGTGCTGTCGCGCAATGACCCGGTCAGCGGCATGCGCGTGTTTCGCAGCGCCAAAGCCCATGGGCTGGACAGCATTCAGCGCGGCGTGTTTACCCAGGGGCGAGACCCGTATGCCTATCTGCGGCCGCTGGGGGCGCACCTGTTCCTGTCTGCCAATGCGGCAGATGTGACCGAGGCGCTGAACCTGGGCTACCCCGCAGCGCGGGTGATTACGGAATCCGCCGGTGCCAGCAACGCCCACCCACAGGAAGTGTGTATTGCTTTTGACGGTGATGCCGTGCTCTTCAGCGACGAGGCCGAGCGCGTCTACCAGCGTGATGGGCTGGCAGCTTTCATGCAGCATGAGGTGGAGCATGTGACCCAGCCCTTGCCGGATGGCCCTTTCAAGCCGCTGCTGGTGGCGCTGCACCGCTTGCAGCAGGCGGTGCAGGACGGTGACACGGGCGGCATGCGCCTGCGCACTGCGCTGGTGACAGCCCGCAGCGCACCGGCGCATGAGCGGGCCATTCGCACGCTGATGGACTGGCAGATCGAGGTGGATGAAGCCATGTTCCTGGGCGGTCTGCCCAAGGGCGAGTTTCTGCGCGAGTTCGCGCCAGACTTTTTCTTTGATGACCAGACGGGCCATGTGCAGTCCGCCAGCGCCCATGTGCCTGCCGGGCATGTGCGCAGCGGGATTGCCAATATTTAGGCGGACGCTGCCCCCAGAGCACAAAAAAAGCCACTTTCAAGTGGCTTTTTTGTGGGTGGAAAGAAGGCTTACAGGCCGCCGGTGCGCTTGACGCGTGGCTCTTCGTAGGTCAGCGGTTCATTGCGCACCTGCTGCATGTTGCGCTCCTGCTGGTCGGTCTTCTGTGCCTGTTCAAACACTTCCACCGCCATGGCACTGGCGCGCCACATGGACTGGATGTGCTCGATCAGCTGCTTGTACAGCGGCTCCTTGGGCGGCTCCTGCTCTTCTTCCTTGACCTGCTTGGCCTGCACTTCGGTCCAGTCGCGGTCTTCGCGGCTGACGTCGGTGGGGCGCTCAGGGCTCTTGATGGTGACGGTGACACCTTCGCCGAGCTTGTCGGTGGACTCCACGGCATTCACAGGGTGAACCGGGCGGATGGCGGCGGGACCAGACGCACCTGTGGAATACAAATTCGCACCTTGGGTGTTGGTCCACTGGATGGGATTGCGCTCTACAGGTGGTATGGACATGGTGAGGACCTCGGCTCGTGGTGATCGTCAAAAATTGGTTCCGTCACCTTTATCGGCAGCGTGAAGCGAAAATTTAGAAGATTTTTTGAAAAAAATCGACCGTTCGTCGGAATCGCTCCTGGCCCATTCGGCAGAGGGCCATTCTGTTACAGGAAACGCTCCAGGAATTTCTGCGATGCCTTGTCCAGCTGGCGTGCGTCGCTGATGCGGTATTGCACGCCGTCACGGCTGGTGATGAGCAGGTGGTGGCGGCCTTCGAGCTTGCGGATGTCTTCCTCGGCCTTGAGCGTGAGCTTGGCCACGCCTTTGTCGGTGCGCACCGTCCAGGTGCTGGGCACGGAAATCGCATCAATGGCTTCGATCTGCAGCACTTCGGGCACAAACTCGCGCACGGCAAAGTCTTCGGCCAGCAGCTGCTGCATAGGGTCTGGCAGTTCGGCCAGCTGGTCAATCCAGTAGACCTCCTTGCCGTTGCTGCCGACCAGAGAGATGGCTTCCTCAGGTGCAGCAATCGGAAAGGCACGCACGGGCGTGATGTTTTCGTGCAAAGTGCCGTCTGCCAGCGTCAGGCACAGGCGGCCATGGGTATTGCGGTGCAGGGTGATGGTGGCGGCACTCATGCTTTTTCTCCTTCGCGGGCCACGGTCAGACCGGCTGCCTGGGCATCTTCTTCGGCGCGGCGGGCCTGGGCTTCATACAGACGCCAGTAGGCACCCTTGGCAGCCATGAGTTCATCATGGGGGCCGACTTCCACAATCTCGCCACGGTCCATGACGACCAGTCGGTCCGCCTTGCGCAGCGTGGACAGGCGGTGGGCAATGGCAATCGTGGTGCGGCCCTGGACCAGGTTGTCCAGGGCCTTCTGGATTTCCTTTTCGGTTTCCGTGTCTACGGCAGAGGTGGCTTCGTCCAGAATCAGCAGGCGTGGGTCAATCAGCAGGGCGCGCGCAATGCTGATGCGCTGGCGCTCACCGCCCGACAGGCCCTGGCCGCGCTCGCCGACCACGGAGTCATAGCCATGGGGCAGGCGCAAAATGAATTCATGTGCGTGGGCCGCACGGGCGGCCGCCACAATCTCTGCACGGGTGGCATTGGGCTTGCCGTAGGCAATGTTCTCTGCCACGGTGCCAAAGAACAGGAAGGGCTCCTGCAGCACCAGGCCGATGTTGCGGCGGTAGTCGGCCACGGCCATGCGGCGCACGTCGATGCCATCCAGCTGGATGCTGCCTTCGGTGACGTCGTAGAAGCGGTTGATCAGGTTGACCAGTGTGGACTTGCCGGAGCCGCTGTGGCCCACCAGACCAATCATCTCGCCGGGCTGGATGTCCAGATTCAGGTTGCGAATCACCTGGCGGCTGCCATAGCGAAAGCCTACGTCCTGCAGCGTGATGCGCCCCTGCACAGGCTTTTGCAGCTGCACGGGGTTGGTGGGCTCTGGCACGGTGCTGACCTGATCGAGCACATCAAAAATACGCTTGGCCCCAGCGGCTGCTTTCTGCGTGATGTTCACGATGCGGCTCATGGAGTCCAGCCGTGTGTAAAAGCGCCCGATGTAGGCAATGAATGCCGCCAGCACACCCACGGTGATCTGGTCATGTGCCACCAGCCAGATGCCAAAGCCCCAGACGATGAGGATACCGATCTCCGTCATCAGACCCACGGTGGGGGAGAACAGTGACCAGGTCTTGTTGACCTTGTCATTGGCTTCCAGATTGCGCTGGTTGGCCTGACGGAAGCGCTCGATTTCGTGCTCTTCCTGGGCAAAGGCTTTGACCACGCGCACGCCGGGGATGGTGTCGGACAGCACATTGGTCACTTCGGCCCAGACGCGGCTGGTGCGGTCAAAGCCCACGCTCAGGCGGCCGCGCACCTTCTGAATCAGCCAGACGATAAAGGGCAGAGGCACCAGCGTGACCAGTGCCAGCCAGGGGTTGATGGAGGCCAGAATCACCGCCGTCATCACAATCATGATCACGTCGGTCACAAAGTCCAGCGCATACAGCGACAGGAACATATTGATACGGTCTGTGTCCGCACTGATGCGGCTCATCAGGTCACCCGTGCGCTTGCCACCAAAGTATTCCAGCGACTGCTTCATCATGTGTGCGTAGGTGGTGGTGCGCATGTCCGCGCCAATGCGCTCGGACACCTTGGCCATCACCCAGGTCCGGGCCCAGCCCAGGCCCCAGGCCAGCAGGGCGGACACCAGCAGGCCGCCCAGGTACAGCCCGGTGAGCCACATGTCCACAGGTTTGCCATCGCGCTGGAAGGGAACCAGGATGTCATCCATCAGCGGGATGGTCATATAGGGCGGAACCAAGGTCGCAGCGGTGGACAGCAGCGTCAGGATAAAACCCAGAATCAGCAGCTTGCGGTAGGGCTTGGCAAAGCGGCCAATGCGCAGCAGCACCCAGGTCGATGTCTTGGGAGCGGCCTGGCGGGCACAGGCGGGGCACTCATCGCTGTCTGGGGGCAGCACCTCGCTGCAGGTGGGGCAGCGGCTTTCCTCTGGAGCGACCAGTGCCTGCTGCAGCTTGCCAGCGGCTACGGCATCACGCAGGCGGTCAAAACGCTGCAGAAAATGCATCACCTGGGTCTGCTGGCCCAGCGTGAAGCGCCACAATGCCAGGCGTTCGGTCTGGTTGTGCAGTTCCAGCGTGCCCACTCCGGCATGGTCAATCAGGCGCAGCTGCAGCTCGGCTGTCAGGGGCCAGGCCTGCCATGCGCCATCGGCGTCTTTGCCAATGATGCGCTGGTCCGTCAGTGCCAGCAGCCCTGGAGCGAAGCGCAGCGAGACGCTCAAGTCAACCGCCAGGGCTGCTTGCACGTTTTCATGGGGTGCGAGTTGTTCGCGCAGTTCGGCCCCTAGAGGGGTGGAGGCATCGACGTGATGGAAATGTTGCATGTTGAATCGTTGGAACCCCGCGCTGGCTGTTCAGCCACGGAGGTGGGCAAGGCGTATTCTCTGCAAGAACGCATTGCCATCGAGTAGGAACTAAACCCTTGAACGTATCAGGGCAGAGTTTGGCTGACAAACAGCTTTGGCTTTACCTCCCGCACACAATAGGCCTTTCTTATTCAGACTGTGGTTTCTGACCCAGCCTTCTCAACACCACGCTGATTATTCATGGCGACATTCAAAGACATCCAACTGCTTCGTACCACTTACCTGCGTGGCCCCAGCGTATGGACTTACCGTCCAGTGCTTGAGGTGTGGTTGGACCTGGGCGAGCTGGAGGACTACCCCTCCAACAAGATCGACGGCTTTACGGAGCGCCTGACAGCCTGGCTGCCTGGGCTGGTGGAGCATCACTGTGGCGTGGGCCACCGTGGCGGCTTTATTGAGCGCCTGCAGGAAGGCACGTGGTGCGGCCATGTGATGGAGCACACCATCATTGAGCTGCTGAACATGGCGGGCATGCCTGCTGAGTTTGGTCAGACCCGCAGTGTCTCGCAGCGTGGTGTGTACCGCATGGTCTTCCGCTGCCCTGAAGAGTCGGTAGCCCATGTGGCGCTGAATCAGGGCCATGCCCTGATCATGGCAGCCATCAACAACCAGCCCTTTGATGTGCAGGCGGCGGTCGAAGCCATCAAGGCAGAAATCGAAAACCGCTACCTGGGGCCCAGCACGGCCAGCATCGTCAATGCCGCCGCTGTGCGCCGCATTCCTTTTATTCGCCTGAATGATGGCAATCTGGTGCAGTTGGGCTATGGCGCAGCACAGCGCCGCGTCTGGAGTACAGAGACCGACAAGACCAGCGCCATCGGCTTTGGCATTGCCGAAGACAAGGACCTGAGCAAACAGCTGCTCAAGGCCTGTGGCGTGCCTGTGCCTGAGTGGGAGCTGGTCAAGTCTGCAGACGATGCCTGGGAAGAAGCCGACTACATGGGCCTGCCCGTGACTGTGAAGCCCTACAACTCCAACAAGGGTGAGGGCGTCAGCGTCAATCTGACCTCTGAGGCCGAAGTGCGCGCCGCCTATGAGGAGGCGCGCAAGCTCACCCGCTATGTGATGGTGGAGCGCTTTGTGCCTGGCCATGTGCACCGCCTGCTGGTCGTGGGTGGCAAGGTGGTGGCGGCTTCGCGCGGCGAATACCCCAACGGTCAGCACGACCCGCGCGCCAAGGTGGTGACGGTGGACTGCACAGACGATGTCCACCCTGAGGTGGCCTATATGGCTGCCCTGTCTGCCAAGGTGGTGGGGCTGGATATTGCTGGTGTGGACCTGGTGTGCCAGGACATCTCCAAGCCGCTGGAAGCCCAGGGTGGCGCCATTCTGGAGGTCAATGGCGGCCCTGGTTTGCTGATGCACCTCAAGCCCAGCGTGGGTGTGGCGCGCCCTGTGGGGCAGGCCATTGTGGAGCACCTCTTCCCTTCTGAGGACGGCGACAGCGAAGGCCTGGCAGCCCGCATTCCTGTGGTGGGCATTGCCGGAACACGCCACAACGCCTTTATCGCACGCCTGGTGGGCTGGCTGCTGCAGCTGAGTGGCAAGCGCACGGGTGTCGCCAGCAGCGAAGGCACCTTCCTGGAAGGTCGTCTGACCCAGAAGGGTGACAACACCAACTGGCATGCAGCCCACCGCCTGCTGGTCAACCGCCTGGCGGAAGCTGCGGTGATCCAGACCTCGGCCCGCTCGATTCTGGAAGAAGGTCTGGCCTATGACCGCTGCCAGGTGGGCGTGGTGACCGATATGGATGGCTACGAAGCGCTGGCAAACCATGATATCCATGAAGCCGAACAAATGACCCGCGTGCTGCGCACCCAGATCGATGTGGTGCTGACGCGTGGCGCAGGTGTGCTCAATGCCGATGATGCACAGACCGCCGATCTGGCCCGCCTGTGTGATGGCCAGGTGCTGTTCTACAGCCTGGATGCCAGCAACGCCACCGTGGCCGCACACCGCGAAGCCGGTGGTCATGCCGTGCTGCTCAAGGGCGAGGAGGTGGTGCTGGTGCAGGACAGCACCGAGCGTGTGCTGGGCACACTGACTGCGCTGCGCCCCGTCAATGGCTTTGAGCCTGACCATGCCGCACTGCTGGCGGCTGTGGCTACCGCCTGGGCGCTGGACATTACGCCGGAGCTGATTGCTGCTGGCATCAAAACTTTTGACTATCAAGCGGCTTGATGCTTGTATAAACATAGCTGCTAGCGCTTGATACATCTACGTTAGAAGCCAATTTGACTCATAACTTGGCGGAAAGACAGACCATGGAAATTTCTCGCACCCGTGCCTTGCGTGGCCCCAACCTCTGGAGCCGCAACACTGCCATCGAATGCATCGTGCACTGCACGCCGCAAGAGCACGACTTCACGCAAATTGCCGGTTTTGAAGACAAGGTGCGTGCGCGTTTCCCTGCCATCGGCAGCCTGCAGGGGCAGGGCATGGACAACACCTTGTCCATGGCCCATGTACTGGAAGCTGCTGCACTGGCCATGCAGGCACAGGCTGGCTGCCCTGTCACCTTCAGCCGTACCCACGAAACCGTTGAGGCAGGCACTTTCCAGGTGGTGGTGGAGTATTCGGAAGAAGCCGTGGGCAAGCGTGCCATGGAGCTGTCTGAAGCGCTGATCAACGCGGCCCTGAACGACACCGAGTTTGATGTCAAGGCTGCCATTGCCGAGCTGCGCGAGCTGGACGAAGAAGAGCGCATGGGCCCATCGACGGCTTCGCTGGCCAATGCAGCCAAGGCGCGTGGTATTCCCTTCCGTCGATTGACGGCAGGCAGCCTGGTGCAACTGGGCTGGGGCTCCAAGGCCCGCAAATTCCAGGCCGCAGAGGTGGACCAGACCAGCTCCGTGGCGGAAACCATTGCCCAGGACAAGGACCTGACCAAGCGCCTGCTGCATGCAGCAGGCGTGCCTGTGCCCATGGGCCGCCCCGTCAAGGATGTGGAAGATGCCTGGAAAGTGGCGGAAGAAGTGGGCTTTCCGGTGGTGGTCAAGCCCCAGGACGGCAACCAGGGCAAGGGTGTGACGGTGAACATCACCACACGCGAGCAGCTGGAGCGTGCCTATGCCACGGCCATGGAGTTTGGAACGGTGGTCATGGTGGAGCGCTTTTTGCCCGGCCATGACTTCCGCCTGCTGGTGGTTGGCAACAAGCTGGTGGCTGCCGCCCGCCGCGATCCTCCCCAGGTGCTGGGCGATGGTGAGCACACCATCCGCGAGCTGGTGGACATCGTCAACCAGGACCCACGCCGCGGCTCTGGCCACGGTACGGCGCTGACCAAGATTCGTCTGGATGACATCGCCATTGCACGCATTGCCGGTGAAGGCCTGACGCCTGACTCCATTCCCGCACAAGGCCAGCGCGTGGTGCTGCGCAACAACGCCAATCTGTCTACCGGCGGCAGCGCCACCGATGTGACCGATGACGTGCACCCTGATATTGCCGCCCGCGCCGTGGAAGCAGCTGCCTGCGTGGGCCTGCACATCTGCGGCGTAGACGTGGTGTGCGAGACCATGCTCAAGCCGCTGGAAGAACAGAATGGCGGCATTGTGGAAGTGAATGCTGCCCCCGGTCTGCGCATGCACCTGGCGCCTTCGTTTGGCAAACCCCGCAATGTGGGCACCCCCATGGTGGACCTGCTGTTTGGCCCCGGTGAAGATGGTCGCATTCCCGTAGTCGCCGTGACCGGCACCAACGGCAAGACCACGACCACACGCCTGATTGCGCACATCTTTGCCTCGCAAGGTCTGCGCGTGGGCATGACCAATACCGATGGCGTCTATGTGAATGGCCGCCAGATTGACAGCGGCGACTGCTCCGGCCCCAAGAGTGCACGCAATGTGCTGGCCCACCCCGAGGTGGATGCCGCCATTCTGGAGTGCGCGCGTGGCGGCATCTTGCGTGAAGGTCTGGGCTTTGACCGCTGCCAGGTGGCCGTGGTCACCAATGTGGGCGAAGGCGACCACCTGGGCCTGAACTACATCACCACCGTGGAAGACGTGATGGTCTTGAAGCGCGTCATCGTGCAGAACGTGGCCCCCAACGGCTATGCCGTGCTCAATGCCATGGACCCCTATGTGGCACCCATGGCCAATGTTTGTCAGGGCAAGGTGATCTACTTTGGCGCAGAGCGCTTCCACCCCGTCATGGCTACGCACCGTGCACAGGGCAACCGTGTGGTGTATGTCGATGATGGCCACATCGTCTGCGCGGAAGGTGCATTCAAGGAAAGCATTGCACTGGCAGACATTCCGCTGACCCGCAACGGCACGATTGGCTTCCAGGTCGATAACGCCATGGCATCGATTGGTGCTGCCTGGGCGGCCGATCTGCCCTGGGACACCATCCGTCGAGGCTTGGCGTCCTTCCACAACGACAGTGCCAACGCGCCCGGCCGCTTCAATGTGATGGACTACCGTGGTGCCACCATCGTGGCCGACTATGGCCACAACCCTGATGCCATCCGTGCTCTGACGCAGGCCGTGTCCACCATGCCTGCGAACCGCCGCAGCGTGGTGATCAGCGGCGCTGGCGACCGTCGTGACCAGGACATCATTGAGCAAACCCGCATTCTGGGCGCTGCGTTTGATGATGTGATCCTCTACCAGGATGCCTGCCAGCGTGGCCGTGAAGATGGCGAAGTACTGGCCCTGCTGCGCAAGGGACTGGAGGGTGCAACGCGCACCAGCTACACCACGGAAATCCACGGCGAATTCATCGCCATTGACCATGCATTGAGCCGCCTGCAATCTGGTGATCTGTGCCTGGTACTGGTGGATCAGGTGGAGGAATCGCTGGAGCACCTGCGCAAGCATGTGCAGGCGGCGTCCAAGGCTTAAGTCCAGACCTTGCGGTCATGCTAGCGAGGGCTCCGGTGACGGAGCCCTTTTTTTGTCTCTCTACGCCGAACTCGCTTGCCGCGAAAATCACTGCATGGAAATTTTCAAAACCGTCGCCCTGTTTGTTGCCACCGCACTGGCTGAAATCGTGGGCTGTTATCTGCCCTACCTGTGGCTCAAGCAAGACAAATCGGCCTGGCTGCTGCTGCCGGCCGCTGCCAGTCTGGCGCTGTTTGCGTGGTTGCTCACGCTGCACCCCACAGCCTCCGGCCGGGTGTATGCCGCCTATGGCGGGGTGTACATCAGCGTGGCCATGGTGTGGCTGCTGGTGGTGGACAAGGTGCGCCCTTCCATGACCGACTGGATTGGCGTAGCAGTGAGTTTGCTGGGCATGGCCATCATCATCTTGGGTACGCGCAGCAACCCCTGAAAAACGCTTTTCAAGCTCTCTGAACGGCAGCGCTTTGCTGCTTTTTGCTCCAGCGCACGCCGCACCACACGCTGATGGCAGCCAACAAGGCCAGACCCGCACCTACGCTGCAGGCGCCTTGCCAGCCTGCCAGATTCCATGCCCAGACACCCAGCGCAGAACCTGCGGATGCACCTGCAAAGTAGCCCGTCATATAGACGGCATTCATGCGGCTGCGGGCCTCTGGCAGCAGGCTGGCCACACTGGACTGGTTGGTCACATTGATGGCCTGCAGGCCCAGGTCCATCACCAATACCCCGGCCACAAACCACCACACGCTGCTCTGCCCCTGCCACAGCAGCCACCACGACAGCAGCAAAGTCACAGCCCCCAGGCGCAGCAAGGCATTGCCTTTGCCCTTGTCAGCCCAGCTGCCTGCCATATTGGCAATCAAGGCGCCGGTCACTCCTGCCAGCCCCACCAGACCAATCTGTGCATCGCTCAAATGCAAGGGGGCGCTGGAGAGCACCAGTGCCATGGTGGCAAACATCACGCTCACAGAGGCGAACGCCAGTGCGCTGGCGGTCGTGCGCAGGCGCAGCGCAGGCTGGGTACGTAGCAGCTGCCCCATGGATCTGAGCACCTGCGTGTACGGCATGGGCTGTGGATGGCGTGAGGTGGGCAGGGCGCGGCGCAGCCACAGCGCCATCAGCACCATGGCCACGGCAGTGACCTGGTAGACCAGGCTCCAGCCGCCAATGGCAGACAGACCTCCTGCCACGCTGCGCGAAAGCAAAATGCCCACCAGCAAGCCGCTGAGCACCAGCCCCACATTGCGCCCGGCATGCCCCGGCGCTGCCAGCGCAGCTGCCATGGGCACCAGCACCTGAGCAGCCACAGAGAACAGGCCTGCTATGAGTGTGCCCGCCATGAACATGGCAAAGCTCTGGCTCCATCCCACCAGTGCGTGTCCAGCTGCAGCCAGCAGCATCAGCACCACAGCCATGCGGCGGCGCTCGAACTTGTCGCCCAGCGGGGTGATGAACAGCAGGCCCACGGCATAGGCCACCTGGGCCACGGTGACAGACAGGCCTGCTGCGGCATCGTCCACATCAAAGTGCAGGGCAATGGAGTGCAGCAGGGCCTGGTTGAAATAATTGCCGCCAGCGCACAGACCACAGGCCAGCGCCATCAATAGCAGAGCAGGCGCAGCCAGTACGGTGGGCTGTGCCTTGGGAGTAGGTGAGGGCATGAGAATGGAAACCACCGTCAAAGTGGCGCAAGCGGCAGGAGCCACTGGGCATGCGGGCTGGGTGGTGCAGCATCAGGGCATGCAGCCATGAAAAAGCAGGGAGTGATTGTCAGTCTGTCGCCCGGAGCCTGCAGCAGTTGTTTACAAAGCAGGCAGGCTTGGTGGCACATCTGCCTGCAGCCATGCATGCCAGATACACGTATGCTTGTGCGCATGAAAGTACGCACACTCTGGCTGACCAGCGCCGCTTTGCTGCTGGGCTGCGGCTATGCCACCGCAGGATCTGAAACCATTGGCTCGGTCGATACCGTGTTCAAGTGGATTGGCCCGGACCACAAGATCGTGGTCGATGCCTATGACGACCCCAAGGTTGCAGGCGTGACCTGCTATGTCTCGCGTGCCAAGACGGGAGGCGTCAAGGGAGCGCTGGGACTGGCCGAGGACAAGTCGGAAGCTTCCATCAGCTGCCAGGCCACGGGCGCCATCAGCTTTGCGGGGCCTATCAAACAGCAGGAAGAAGTGTTTACCGAGCGTACCTCACTGCTTTTCAAGCGCCTGCGCGTGGTGCGCATGGTGGACAGCAGCCGCAATACGCTGGTGTATCTGACGTATTCAGACCGCGTGATTGAAGGTTCACCCCAGAACAGTGTGGCGGCGGTTCCCGTGCCGCGCAGCACGCCGATTCCTCTGAAGTAAACGCAGAAAAAACAAAAGGCCGCTTGCGCGACCTTTTGTTGTGTAGTGCAGCCACCGAAGCCTTGCAGGCTTCGGTCAGCAGCCAGGCAATTACATGCCCATGCCGCCCATGCCACCCATACCGCCCATGCCACCCATGTCAGGTGCAGCAGCTTCAGCCTTAGGAGCTTCAGCAATCATGCACTCGGTGGTCAGCAGCAGGGAAGCTACGGAAGCAGCGTTCTGCAGGGCTGTACGAGTCACCTTGGTGGGGTCCAGGATACCCATTTCCAGCATGTCGCCGTAGGTGTCGTTGGAAGCGTTGAAACCGTAGTTGCCAGAGCCGTTCAGCACAGCGTTCACCACCACGGATGGCTCGCCACCAGCGTTGGCCACGATTTCGCGCAGAGGAGCTTCCACAGCCTTCAGCACCAGCTTGATACCGGCGTCCTGGTCAACGTTGTCACCCTTGAGCTTATCGCCCACAGCTTGCTTGGCGCGCAGCAGAGCCACACCGCCACCAGCCACGATACCTTCTTCCACGGCAGCGCGGGTAGCATGCAGCGCGTCTTCCACGCGTGCCTTCTTTTCCTTCATTTCGACTTCGGTAGCAGCGCCCACCTTGATCACGGCAACACCGCCGGCCAGCTTGGCCACGCGCTCTTGCAGCTTTTCGCGGTCGTAGTCGGAAGTGGCTTCCTCGATCTGGATGCGGATTTGCTTGACGCGGGCTTCGATTTCTTCAGCCTTGCCAGCACCGTCGATGATGGTGGTGTTTTCCTTGCCGATTTCCACGCGAGCAGCCTGGCCCAGGTCTTCCAGCGTTACCTTGTCCAGTGTCAGGCCCACTTCTTCAGCGATGACCTTACCGCCAGTCAGGATGGCGATGTCTTCCAGCATGGCCTTGCGACGATCGCCAAAGCCAGGTGCCTTCACAGCCACAACCTTCAGCACGCCACGGATGGTGTTCACCACCAGGGTAGCCAGAGCTTCGCCTTCCACGTCTTCTGCAATGATCAGCAGAGGACGGCCAGCCTTGGCCACTTGCTCCAGGGTAGGCAGCAGGTCACGGATGTTGCTGATCTTCTTGTCGAACAGCAGCACGAAGGGGTTGTCCAGAATTGCAGCTTGCTTTTCAGGATTGTTGATGAAGTAGGGCGACAGGTAGCCGCGGTCAAACTGCATGCCTTCCACGACATCCAGTTCGTTGGCCAGGCTCTTGCCTTCTTCCACGGTGATCACGCCTTCCTTGCCGACCTTGTCCATGGCCTGGGCGATGATTTCACCCACGTCGGAGTCGGAGTTGGCGGAGATCGTACCCACCTGGGCGATTTCCTTGGAAGTGGTTGTAGCCTTGGACTGGGCCTTCAGTTGTTCCACCAGGGCAGCCACAGCCTTGTCGATACCACGCTTCAGGTCCATGGGGTTCAGACCAGCGGCCACGTACTTGGAGCCTTCGCGCACGATGGCCTGGGCCAGCACGGTAGCGGTGGTGGTACCGTCACCAGCGATGTCATTGGTCTTGGAAGCCACTTCCTTGACCAGCTGAGCACCCATGTTCTGCAGCTTGTCCTTCAGTTCCACTTCCTTGGCCACGGATACACCGTCCTTGGTCACGGTGGGGGCGCCGAAGGAGCGCTCCAGCACCACGTTACGGCCCTTGGGACCCAGAGTTACCTTCACGGCGTTGGCCAGAATGTTCACGCCTTCAACCATGCGGGCGCGTGCTTCGCCGCCGAATACTACGTCTTTAGCTGCCATTTCAAATCTCCGAATTCAGTTCAAAAAGTGGGATGGGTGAAAAGTCTTGATTTACTTTTCGACGACGGCAAACAGGTCGTCTTCCTTCATCACCAGCAGTTCTTCGCCATCGACCTTCACGGTCTGGCCAGAGTACTTGCCGAACAGCACGCGGTCGCCAACCTTCACGTTCAGAGCAATGTGCTCGCCCTTGTCGTTGCGCTTGCCGGGGCCAACAGCCAACACTTCGCCCTGGTCAGGCTTTTCAGCAGCGTTGTCAGGGATATAGATGCCCGAAGCTGTCTTTGTTTCGTTCTCAAGGCGCTTGACGATCACGCGGTCGTGCAAAGGACGCAGATTCATAACATCTCCTAGATATCAATCAACAAGGTGAAACCAAGGCCACCCTGCATGTGCAGAATGGCTGTAAATGCTGCGAGCTCAGGTGCTGTTAGCACTCAAGCCCGTCGAGTGCTAATAATAAGGTAAAAATTTTTGCTTTCAAGAGGTGGGTGCTCTCGGAATTTTGTAAACCGGGGGTGAACCTGTGAAAAAGGCTCCCGAAGGAGCCCTGTGCCAAGCCGTCTTGCAGGATCAGCATCCAGCGGTGTGGACTTGGTTTTTGAATATGTGAGTGGTTACTTTGTGGTGCACTGCGCCGCCAGATTCTGCAGGGCGTCGCCGGTCATGCGGTAGCGAATCCACTCGGACTGGGGCTTGGCGCCCAGGCTGTCATAGAACTCGATGGACGGGGTGTTCCAGTCCAGTACGCTCCACTCAAAGCGGCCGCAGTCATTGTCTACTGCGATTTTGGCCAGGTGGCTCAGCAGCGCCTTGCCTGCGCCCTTGCCGCGGTGCTCGGGCGAGACGTACAGATCTTCCAGATACATGCCCAGGCGGCCCTGCCAGGTGGAGTAGTTGAAGAAGTACACGGCAAAGCCCACGGGCGTGTCGCCATCCAGGCAGATCAGGCCGAAGACCTTGGGGTTGTCGCAAAACAGCGTGCGGTGCACATGGGCGGGTGTGGCCAGCACTTCGTGCTCGGCTTTTTCGTAGATGGCCAGCTCGCGCACAAAGTGCAGGATCAGGTCGGTATCTTCAATCGTGGCGGGGCGGATGGTCAGGGCAGACATGGCAATCTCAGGCAAGGGGTGGGTCAGGGCAACGCAGGCTCAGGGCCAGCGCCAAAACGTGCAAAGCAGCGGCGCAGCACGTGGAAATGGTCTTCAAACATCTGGCTTTCCATGGCAGCCAGTTCGCTCACCGGTATCCAGCGGGCCGCAGCCGCATCGTCACCGCCTTGCACGGCGGGCAGGGTATCTCCGGGCAGGTGAAAGACAAACACATGGGTGATGGTGCGCCCGCGCAGGCTGCGGTCCGGGTGGTCAAACACTTCGCAGCCCTGCAAGGCGGCCTGCATGTCAGCGGCAGCCAGTGGCAGGCCGGTTTCTTCGTCAAGCTCGCGCAGGCAGGACTGCCACAGCGTATCGCGAGGCTCCACAAAGCCGCCGGGCAGCGCCCACAGGCCTTTGCCGGGTGCATGGCCGCGCTGGATCAGCAGCACATGGCCATTACAAACCAGCAGGCCATCGACGGTGACAAACACCGGCGGGTAGGGCGCACTGGCCCAGGCAGACTTGTAACTAGCAATCATGCGCCATTCGGCACGCATGGCAGCGTAGTCGGGCGTGGTTTGCCACTGGCGCAGCCACTGTGCCGTGGAAGCGGGTAGCAGCGGGGCGAGTTGTTCCCACATCTGGTCGTGCGGCAGGTCCTGCAGGTTCCAGTAGATCTCTCGCGTGGGCGTGCCGTCAAACGCGCCCTGGCGGGGCAGGCTCAGCAGTTCCCAGTCCGGAAAGCGTGCCAGATAGCTGCTGGTGGCGTCCTTGAAGTGGCCCACAAGCGCAATGCGTGCTCCGGCGGGGACTTCTGTGTGCACGGCTGCAATCACGGCCTGCACCCAGCGCGGCTCGTCGTAGTAGTCACGCACGGGCACGCAGCGCACGCGGGCAGCATCCGCAGCGGGCAGGCTGCCAAGGATCAGGGTCTTGCGCTCCGGCCAGGTGAAGGGGTTCTTGGGGCTGCGCGCCTGGTAGGCGCTGCCCAGCACGACGACCACTTGCGCTGCGGCCTGCAGAGCCTGCTGCAGCAGCGCCAGATGGCCCAGGTGGAAGGGCTGAAAGCGCCCGATCAGCACTGCAGTGTGAGGAACAGAAGAACTATGCATCTTTTAAAAAGAATAGCTGATAGCGCTTTTAAATAAAGGTTTTCAAATAGTTTTGTATTTGAAATTCAGGTAAATCAAGCGCTGGCAGCTATGGTTTTATTGGTCTTGGTCCGGCTCGGCAATCTGAAACACCTGGCGCAGATAGGCCAGATAGGTTTCATCTTCGCACATGGTTTTGCCGGGTGTGTCCGAGATCTTGGCCACGGGCTGGCCGTTGGCGCGCACCAGTTTCATGACGATGTTCAGCGGCGTCAGCCCCACATCGTTGGTCAGATTGGTGCCAATGCCAAAGCCCAGCTGGATATGGGGCGCAAAGTGGCGCCACAGTGCCAGGGCACGCTCCAGATTCAGGCCGTCTGAGAACACCAGCCGTTTGGTGTGCGGGTTGATGCGCAGCTTGCGGTAGTGGGCAATGGCCTGCTCGCCCCAGGCAAAAGGGTCGCCCGAGTCGTGGCGCAGGCCGTCGAACAGTTTCGCAAAGTACAGGTCAAAGTCTTCGAGGAAGGCGCGCATGCCGACGGTGTCGGTGAGTGCAATACCTAGGTCGCCCCGGTATTCCTGCACCCAGTCTTCGAGCGCGGCTTTCTGAAAGTCGCGCAGGCGCACGCCCTGAGACTGAAAGCTTTGCATGTACTCATGGGCCATGGTGCCAATGGGCACGATGTCCAGCTCCTTGGCCAGCAGCACGCTGGACGTTCCCTTGAACCACTGTGGCACTTCGCACGTCATGGTGGCGACGACTTCGCGGTGCCAGGCTTCAGAAAAGCGGCGGCGCAGGCCAAAGTCGGACAGCTCAAACGGGTGGGCCAGTACGGGCTCGTCCTTGACGGCACGCAGGCGCTCCATCTTGGCCTGCAGGCGTCGGCGGCCTTCAGGGAGGGTGTCCGCGGTCTGCAGGCGGCGGAAGTACAGCTCGTTGACGATGGCCAGCACATGGATTTCAAAGCCCATGACATGCACCTGGGGGCCGTGGGCTTCAATGCTCAGGCCGCCTTCGGGCGTGGCTGCAACCCGAACAAAGTCGCGCTGGAACTGGAACAGGCGCAGAAAGTCAACGAAATCGCTCTTGATGTAGCGCAGGCTGCTGAGATAGTCGAGCTCGTCCTTGCTAAAGCGCAGGCTGCACAGGTGGTCCAGCTCGGCATTGACTTCGGCCTCCAGCTCCGCCAGCGGGTAGGCCGTGGCATTGCGGCAGGCAAAGCGGTACTCAGCCAGCGTGGTGGGGTGGCGGTGCAGCATGGCCTGCCACATGGTGAATTTGTAGAGATCGGTATCGAGCAGGCTGCGAATGATGGGCATGGGGCAGTCGTCCAGCAAAGGTTTACAGGCGCAGGTCTGCGGTGGTGGACAGCTGCACGCCAGCGGCCTGCATGCGCTGCAGGAAGGCAGCATGCTCAGCCGCAAAGCCGTGGACGGGGCTCATGGCATCGGTCAGCAGCACCACGCGCTGGGCAAACCCGGCGGGCGCGTGCTCCAGCAGGTGCTCGACCGTGGAGCGCACGCAGTGGCTGCTGGCTTCGCCCGCCACGATCAGCTGCTCGGCCTGCAGCAAGCTGTGCAGCAGGGCCTGGTTCAGACAGGTCTCGGGGGCTGCGGGGTCGGGCACTTCGGCTTCGAGGGCGCTGTAGTGCTCCGTCCAGGGATTCATGCCTTTGAAGACATTGCAGACGGCACGTTGCCGGGCGGTTTGCCAGTCCGCGCAGGCAGCCAGCACATCGGCATGCACACCATGGCCCCAGCTGCCAATTTCGCAGTGCACGGGCCAGACCATCAGTGTGTAGCGGCCACGGGCTTCCAGTGCATCCAGGTAGGCGAGCGTTCGTTCCAGATGCGCAGGCTGGCGTGGCTGGAACTGACCAGCACGCACCTGGGCGGCGGTGATGGCGGTAAAAGGGGAGACATCGCTGCCATCGACCTGCTGCCAGAACGCGGGGTGGGCAATGTCAAACACCTGGTGCGAGTCCAGCGTGACGGTGATGTGGTCAATCTGGCTGCCCTGCGCGCGCAGCCATGCGGACAGACGCTGCATGTCGGCATGTGCTCCGGGCACGGGCAGGCTGGGGCACAGCTGGGCGGGGCAGGCACTGGCAGGCAGATCGCAGAAATCGTTTTGCGGGTCGATCAGCAGCAGTTGGCGAAGAAGGCTCATGGCGCATCAAACGGTACAAAGCAATAGCAAGCAGTTTAGGCGCTTGCAGACGCGGTACGGCCTAAAAGTACAAAAGGGCTGCAAGCGCAGCCCTGTCATGCACTCCGGTGTGCATGTGTCCTATTTCATCATCTTGCGTGCAGCACCCACACCCAGTGCTGCCAGCACGATAAAGATGACGGCGATGACCAGGAAGATGAAGAACAGAATCTTGGCAATGCCTGCAGCGCCTGCTGCAATTCCGGTGAAACCGAACAGACCCGCCACCAGAGAAATGATGGCAAAAATGATGGCGTACTTCAGCATGTGATGCGCTCCTGTCAGGTAGAGCCCTAAGGCCAGTAGCTTCACGATAAAAGCAATGCATCAAGCCGTTCGTCGGCTGCTGTGTGCCGAACATGTAGGAGTGCCACCTGCGCTGCAGACGTAAAAAAGCCCACGCGAAGTGGGCTAGGGCAGATGGGTGGAGCCTTGAATTACTTCAAGCCTGCAGCTGTGCGCAGCACAGCGGCCTTGTCCGTCTTTTGGTCTGCGCTCACATGGCTAAGCCATATGAGCTTCGCCCACGAACAGATACTGCGCTGATTGCGCGGTGGTTTGAATTACTTCAAACCCGCTGCGGCACGCAATGCCGCAGCCTTATCTGTTCGTTCCCAAGTGAATTCGGGCTCTTCGCGGCCGAAGTGGCCGTAGGCAGCGGTCTTGCTGTAGATGGGGCGGCGCAGGTCCAGCATCTCGATGATGCCGCGTGGACGCAGGTCAAAGTGCTCTGCCACCAGCTTGGCGATCTGCTCATCCGGAATCACGCCCGTACCTTCGGTGTAGACGGTGATGTTCATGGGGCGTGCCACGCCAATTGCGTAGGCCACCTGCACCTGGCACTGGCGTGCCAGACCGGCTGCCACCACGTTCTTGGCCACATAGCGTGCAGCGTAGGCCGCGGAGCGGTCCACCTTGGTTGGATCTTTACCCGAGAACGCGCCGCCGCCGTGGGGGCAGGCACCGCCGTAGGTGTCCACAATGATCTTGCGGCCGGTCAGACCGCAGTCGCCCTGGGGGCCACCCACCACGAAACGGCCTGTGGGGTTGATCAGATACTTGGTGTCCTGCAGCCACTCTTTGGGCAGCACGGGCTTGATGATTTCCTCAATGATGGCTTCGGTGAACGACGCCTTCATCTTGGTGGCCGACTCGGACTGGTCGGGGCTGTGCTGGGTAGACAGCACCACGGTGTCGATGCTGTGGGGCTTGCCATTCACATAGCGCATGGTCACTTGCGACTTGGCGTCAGGGCGCAGGAAAGGCAGGCGGCCATCCTTGCGCAGCTGGGCCTGACGCTCCACCAGGCGGTGTGCGTAGTAGATAGGCGCAGGCATCAGCTCGGGGGTTTCGTCGCAGGCATAGCCAAACATCAGACCCTGGTCACCAGCGCCGATGTTCAGTTCGTCGTCGCTGGCGCGATCCACGCCCTGGGCAATGTCCTGGCTTTGCTTGTCATAGGCCACGAGCACGGCGCAGCCCTTGTAGTCGATGCCGTATTCGGTGTTGTCGTAGCCAATGCGCTTGATGGTGTCGCGTGCGACCTGGATGTAGTCGACGTTGGCACCGGTGGTGATTTCACCCGCCAATACCACCAGACCGGTATTGGTCAGTGTTTCGGCTGCCACGCGGCTGTGTGGGTCTTGGGCGAAAATAGCGTCCAGAATTGCATCGGAAATCTGGTCCGCTACCTTGTCGGGGTGGCCTTCAGAGACCGACTCTGAGGTGAAGAGAAAGTCGTTCGCCATTGAATAAACTCCTGTGATCAGCAAACGCGTTGCCGCGGCTGAATGAGTCGGGGCGAACGCTTTAGCAGTCTTGTTTTATGTCGCCCTGCAAGTTGCTCTGTTAACTCGGCGACAGTCCTCTATTGTAATGCCAAGCCTTTTTCGATTTCTTTCAGTAGTGCCTTTACCCCTGGCGCACTTGTTGGGTGCTGTCATGGGCTGGATTGCGTGGTTGTGCTCGCCCACCTACAGGAAACGCTTTGCAGCCAACAGCACGCAGGCGGGCTACCGCTTTGCACAGGTGCGCCCCGCGATTGCGCATGCCGGTCGCATGGTGGCAGAGCTGCCACGCCTGTGGCTCAAGGACACAGCCGTCAATGCCGTGCATGGCACGGAGTGTGTGGAGCAGGGCTGGGCCAAAGGCAAGGGCATTCTGTTTCTGACGCCGCATCTGGGCTGTTTTGAGCTGTCGGTGCAGGGTGCGGCCAATCTGTGGTCGGCCGAGCATGGCCCTATCACCATCTTGTACCGCCCGGCCAAGCAGGCTTGGCTGGCTGAGATGATGCTCACCGCGCGCAACCGCAGCGGCATTCAGGCCGTACCCACCACGCTGGCTGGTGTGCGACAGATGATCAAGGCCTTGCGCAAGGGGCAGGCTGTGGGCCTGCTGCCTGACCAGGTGCCGCCCCACGGGCAGGGCCAGTGGGCGCCATTTTTTGGCAAAGACGCCTACTCTATGACCCTGGCGGCGCGGCTGGCGCTGCAGACCGGGGCTACGGTTATTCTGGTGCGCTGTGTGCGCCTGCCTGCAGGTCGTGGCTATGAACTCTTTTTTGAAGCTTTGCCTGCGCAGCTGTCCAGTGATCTGGATACGGCCGTGGTGCAGATCAACCAGGCTATGGAACATACGATTCGTCAATGCCCCGAGCAATACCTCTGGGGCTATGGCCGCTACAAGCAGCCCCGCCGTGAAGCCGCAGTGAGCGCCGATGCAGAAGGTGGTGCGCAATGAGCTGGAGCAAACTGGGCGTGGGCCTGATGCATGTGCTGGCCAAGCTGCCGCTGCCTGTGCTGCGCGGGCTGGGGCGCGTCGTGGGCAATGTGCTGTATGTGGTGGCAGCGCCGCGCCGCAAGGTAGCGCTGCGCAATCTGGAACTGTGCTTCCCTGAAAAGACCGATGCCGAGCGCAAGGCGCTCGCCAAGGAAAGCATTGTCGTGTTCTGCCAGACCTTTCTGGACCGCAGCTGGCTGTGGTTTGGCTCGGAGGCGCTGGTGCGCAGCCGCGTCAAGCTCACGGGAGCCGTGCATGAGCTGGATGGCGACACACCCACGATTGTGTTTGCGCCACACTTCTACAGCATGGATGCTGGAGGTCTGGCCCTGCCCCTGAACACCGAGCGCGAGTTCACCTCCATCTTTGCCACCAATCCTGATCCGGTGCTGGATGCCTGGTTCATGGCTGGCCGCCAGCGCTTTGGCAAGGTGCGCATGCTCAACCGTGCCGATGGGGTCAAGCCCATCATCTCCACGCTGCGCAAAGGCGGTCTGCTGTATCTGCTGCCGGACATGGACTATGGCAAGAACGACTCCGTCTTCGTGCCGTTCTTTGCCGTACCGGAGACGGCCACCATTCCTTCACTGTCGCGCTTTGCGCGCCTGGGCAAGGCCAAGGTGGTCGGGCTGTACAACCGCATGACGCCTGATGGCTATGTGGCGGAGATGACGCCTGCCTGGGACAACTTCCCTACCGAAGACCATGTGGCCGACACAGCGCGCATGAACCGTGAACTGGAAGCTGCGATTCGCACCATGATTCCGCAGTACTACTGGGTGCACCGGCGTTTCAAGACACGGCCTGATGGGCAGGAGTCTTTGTATAAAAAATGACCGCTAGCGCTGATGTAACAAGCGTTGGCAGCTATTAAAAATAAAGCCAGTCAATGACTGGCTTTATTGGTTGGGAGTTGCGGTCAGCCTTGGGTGCGGGGTGTGGGGACTGCTTCCAGCACAGGAGGCAGACCTTCAGGATGGCTCCAGTGCCACAGCAGCTGCGCCACTTCGTTAACGCCCTGCTTCTTCAGCGCAGAGAACATGCGCACTTCACCACCTGCTGCATTGAGCTTGGTGATGGACAGAATCTTGGCCTGCTCGGAGCGCGTGAGCTTGTCCGCCTTGGTCAGCAGCACGAGGAACTTCAGTCCCTTTTCTACGCGAGGCCGCAGGGCGTGCAGCAGGGCTTCGTCCAGTTCAGTCAGGCCCAGGCGTGGGTCGCACAGCAGCACCACGGCGGTGAGGCTTTCGCGCTGCAGCAGGTAGTTGAGCATCACGCGCTGCCAGCGCTCCTTGTCCGAGTGTGAAACTGCGGCATAGCCGTAGCCTGGCAGGTCAGCCAGCACGGCATCCGTCACGCCCTGCTTGCCCAGCGCAAACAGGTTGATGTGCTGGGTGCGGCCGGGTTTCTTGGAGGCAAAGGCCAACTGCTTTTGCTGCGTCAAGGTGTTGATGGAGGTGGACTTGCCAGCGTTGGAGCGGCCCACGAAAGCGATTTCGGGCACGTCCACCTTGGGCAGTTGGTCCAGCTGCGCAGCTGTGGTGAGGAACCGCGCAGTATGCATCCAGCCCATTGCGATTTTGGGATCAATGAGGGAAGTTTGACCCGCAGCAAATGTAGAAGAGTTGGTCGTCATGGGGGGTATTAAGCGTGAAGGCCTCATTGTAGAATCTGGCGGTTTTGCGGACATAACCAGACCCACAATATGAAGTTGCTCGCCTCTTTGATGACGGCTGCCGCGCTGGCAGCACCCGTTTTCCCGGCAATTGCTGCGGGTGAAACCCCTGCTAAGGCTGACCTCGTTCAGGGCCAGGCCAGCTATGAGGCTGTCTGCGCAGCATGTCATGGAGTGGATGGCAATTCACAGATTGTCATCAATCCCAAATTGGCACAACAACATCCTGAGTATTTGATCAAGCAATTGCACGATTTCAAGGACGACAAGCGTGCAGATCCTGTGATGAAGGGCTTTGCCATGATGCTGTCCGACGAAGAGATGAACAACATCTCTGCGTGGCTGGCACAGCAGAAGGCGCAGCCTGGTTATGCCACCGACAAGGAACTGGTGCAGCTGGGTGAGCGCATCTACCGTGGTGGCATTGCAGACCGCAATATTGCTGCCTGCGCCAGCTGCCACAGCCCCAATGGTGCCGGTATTCCCTCGCAGTACCCACGTCTGGCGGGTCAGCATGCGGACTACACCATCAAGCAGCTCAACACTTTCCGCGATGGCAGCCGTAACAACAGCGTGCAGATGCGTGATGTCGCCGCCAAGATGACGGATCGCGAGATCAAGGCTGTGGCTGACTATATTGCCGGCTTGCGCTAAATCAAACAGATGACGGTTTGAGCGGGAACTTGCCGCGCACAACGACTCTCATTCAGGGCGGGGCCATCGTGTACGATGGCCCCGCCTTTTGCTATCCGGGTTCCGGTGTTTTCTTCCATGTCTGATTCATCTTCTGGCCAGCCTGCCCCGCACGACCGCCCACAGCATGTACGTGCAGTCATGGAACTGCTGGCATCCATGCGTTTTGCAATTGCCTTGCTCACCGTGATCTGTATTGCTTCGGTGATCGGCACGGTCCTCAAGCAGCACGAACCTGCGGTCAATTACGTTAACCAGTTCGGACCTTTCTGGGCGGAGCTGTTTCTGGCGCTCAAGCTCAATGCGGTCTACAGCGCCTGGTGGTTCCTGCTGATCCTGGCATTTCTGGTGCTCAGCACCAGTCTGTGTCTGCTGCGCCATACACCCAAGTACCTGGCAGACCTGCGCAATTACAAGGAAAACATCCGCGTCCAGAGCCTGCAGGCCTTTCACCACAAGGCGCAGGCTGAACTGAATGAGGCGCCAGAGGCGGCAGCGCAGCGCATCGGCGGTGTGCTGGCGCGCAGTGGCTGGAAGGTCAAGCTGCAGGAGCGTGCCTTGCCTCAGGGCAAGGGCTATATGCTCGCGGCCAAGGCGGGTGCAGCCAACAAGCTGGGTTACATCGCTGCCCACACGGCTATTGTGCTGATCTGTATTGGTGGCCTGCTCGATGGTGACATGGTGGTGCGTGCGCAGATGTGGTTTGGTGACAAGACGCCATACACCGGCGTAGGCCGCATCTCGGACGTGCCTGAGCAGCACCGCCTGTCCATGCGCAACCCCACCTTCCGAGGCAATCTGATGGTGGCTGAGGGCACGCAGGCTGACACGGCCATTCTGAACCAGTCGGATGGCGTGCTGCTGCAGCCGCTGCCTTTCTCGGTAGAGCTGAAGAAGTTCATTGTCGAGTACTACGACACGGGTATGCCCAAGCTGTTTGCCAGCGACATCATCATCCACGACAAGGAAACTGGCGAGCAGATCGAAAAGCGTATTGAGGTCAACCATCCCGCCAGCTACCGCGGCATGGAGATCTACCAGTCCAGCTTTGACGATGGGGGCTCACGCGTGAAGCTGCAGGCCGTGCCGTTCACGCTGGGCGGAGAGGGGTTTGAGGTGGATGGTCATATTGGCACCAGCACCCAGCTGCTGCGTGCAGGCTCCAGCAAGCCCGAAGATGCGCTGACGCTGGAATTTACCGAACTGCGCACCATCAACGTCGAAAACTTCGGTTCGCAGAAAACACCGGGTGATACCGCCGTGGATGTGCGCAAGGTAGATCTGCGCAGTTCCATTGAGTCACGCCTGGGTGCTGGTCACAAGACTACAGGTGGCAAGGACTTGCGCAATATCGGCCCCAGCATTGGCTACAAGCTGCGTGATGCTTCGGGCCAGGCGCGTGAATACCAGAACTATATGAGCCCTGTGGACCTGGGCGACGGTGGCGCTGTCTTCCTGCTGGGCGTGCGTGAGACACAGGCCGAGCCTTTCCGCTACCTGCGTCTGCCAGCCGATGAGCAGGGCAGCATGCAAGGCTTTATGCGTCTGCGCGCTGCGCTGATGGACCCCGCCATGCGTGAAGAAGCCGTGCGTCGCTATGCCAAGCAGGCGGTGCAGGAAGACCGCGCAGACCTGCGCGAAGCACTGGCGCAGTCTGCACTGCGCGTAGTGAACCTGTTTGCAGGGACTACGTTGGCCATCGACGGTGGCAAGCCTGATGGTGGCCTGCAGGCCGTGGCGCAGTTCATCGAGTCCAGTGTGCCGGAGGCCGAGCGTGAACGCGCCAGCGAAGTGCTGCTACGCATTCTGAATGGCGTGCTGTATGACCTGGCACAGCTCAGCCGTGAAAAAGCCGGACTGCCCGCTATGGAAGCTGGCCCGCAGACCCTGGCTTTCATGACGCAGTCCGTCTTTGCGCTCAGCGATGCGCAGTTCTACCCAGCGCCCATGGCTTTCATGCTGCAAGACTTTACCCAGGTGCAGGCCAGCGTGTTCCAGGTAGCGCGTGCGCCGGGGAAATACATTGTGTATCTGGGCTGTCTGTTCCTGATCATTGGCGTGTTTGCCATGCTGTATGTGCGTGACCGCCGTCTGTGGGTCTGGGTGGCAGCGCAAGATGGCAAGGCACAGGCCACGATGGCGCTGTCTTCCAACCGCAAGATCATGGACACTGACCGAGAATTTGAGCAATTGCAAGAAAAGCTGCTCCGCGCCCCCGGCAACGAGCATCCCCCCACGGAGCGTTCTGTATGAGTAGTACGACTACTTCCACCATCACCTTGAATGAGGGCTTTTTTGCACGCCGCAACTGGCTGGACTGGCTGTTTGCCGTGCTGGTGATTGCGGGCGGGGGCTTTGCCTTCCAGCGCTACAGCTATGCCATGGATGGCTACGAACAGGCCATTCTGGTGGGCACGGTTCCCTGCATGATCTGGCTGGGCTGGTTCTGGCGGCCGCTGCAAAAGCTGATGCTGGCCGTGGCAGCGCTGTCGCTGCTGGCGATCTGGCTGTATCAGGGGCCAGATGGTGTGGCGCAGATTGACCGTTCAGACACGGTCTTTGGCCTCAAATATTTTCTGTCCAGCCAGTCAGCCATCCTGTGGATGAGCATGCTGTGCTTCATGGCTACGGTGTTTTACTGGATTGGCCTGTTTGCCAAGGGCGAGCGTGACAGCTTCAGCAAGATCGGTTCGCGCATGGTCTGGATGGCAGTGACGCTGGCCCTGGTGGGCACCATGGTGCGCTGGTATGAGAGCTATCTGCTGGGGCCAGACATTGGCCACATTCCAGTGAGCAATCTGTACGAGGTGTTTGTGATGTTCATCTGGATGACATCGCTGTTCTACCTCTACTACGAAGCGCAGTACAAGACCCGCGCGCTGGGTGGTTTTGTGATGCTGGTGGTCAGCGCTGCCGTGGGCTTTCTGCTCTGGTACACCGTGGTGCGTGAGGCGCATGAAATCCAGCCCCTGGTGCCTGCACTGCAAAGCTGGTGGATGAAGCTGCACGTGCCGGCCAACTTTATTGGCTATGGCACTTTTGCGCTGGCGGCCATGGTGGCCTTTGCCTATCTGATCAAGCAACAGGCGCAGGAGACGCGGTGGTACAAGCTGGCACCGCTGTGGCTGCTGGGCGTGGCCCTGTGCTTTGAGCCGCTGGCTTTCCGCCAGAGCCAGGAAATGGGTGGCAGCTACTGGATTGTGTACTTTGGCATTTCTGCCCTGATCGTGGCGGCCATTCTGGCAGCACGCAAACAGATTGCATCACGTCTGCCCAGCTATGAAATTCTGGACGATGTGATGTACAAGTCCATCGCCGTGGGCTTTGCCTTCTTCACCATTGCCACCGTGCTGGGGGCGCTGTGGGCCGCAGAAGCCTGGGGCGGCTACTGGAGCTGGGACCCCAAGGAAACCTGGGCACTCATCGTCTGGCTGAACTACGCTGCCTGGCTGCACATGCGCCTGATGAAGGGCCTGCGCGGCACGGTATCGGCATGGTGGGCGCTGGTGGGTCTGGCCATCACCACCTTTGCCTTCCTGGGCGTGAATATGTTCCTGTCTGGCCTGCACAGCTATGGTGAGCTGTAAGCGCTGCGCAGCAGTCGGAGCAACAAAAAGGAGCGCCAAGGCGCTCCTTTTTTCATGGGCTGTGCTTACTGGCGATCGCCCAGTGCACGCTGGATCTTCTGGTCGGTCTTGTACTGGCTCAACGCATAGACGGCCCAGATGGCAGCAGGCACCCAGCCAATCAGGGTGATCTGCAAAATCAGGCACAGCAGCCCGGCAAAGGGGCGGCCAATGGTGAAGAACACGGAAAACGGCAGAAGCAGGGCAAGCAGCAGGCGCATGGCAGTACAGAAAAGCGTTGTCAAAATGGGCCGGGAGCAGTGCCCGGGCATGGGGGCAAGTATCGCCGCAGTAGCTGCTTTGTGCATGCCATGGCTTGCAGGGGCCGAGCGGCAGGGCATACTTTGCGGGTCTGATGACTGATGTGATAAGGAGCCACAGAGACATGAGCAGCTTTCAACTGACCAGCCCCGACATTCCCGCAGACGGCAGCATCGCCCCCGTGTTTGAGTCCGACATGTTCGGCTGCGGCGGTGCCAACCAGTCGCCCGTGCTGCAGTGGAGCGGCGCACCCGAAGGCACCAAGAGCTTTGCCGTGACCGTGTATGACCCCGATGCACCGACGGGCTCGGGCTGGTGGCACTGGATGGTGATCAATATTCCCGCCAGCGTCACAGAACTTAAGGCCAACGCCGGAGACAAGAGCGGCGCCAACCTGCCCGACGGCGCACGCCAGATGCGCAATGACTATGGCATCTACGCCTGGGGTGGCATGTGCCCGCCACCGGGTGACAAACCCCACCGCTACATCTTCACGGTGCACGCGCTGTCGGTGGACAGGCTCGATATTCCCGAAGACGCGACCACGGCAGTGGGCGGCTTCATGATCAACGCCAACACCATTGCCAAGGCATCGTTTACCTCGACCTACGCACGCGCGGCGTAAAGAACTTTTCAAAAACTGAAGCGGCTAGCGCTGAATATTTGTGGGTTTCAGATGGTTTTGTATCTGAAATCAAGCAAACACAAGCGCTAGCCGCTTTGTTTTTAGGAGTTTTAAGCGTTTGTTGGCGTGCTTTTAATGCGTGTTCATGCCCAGAAACTGCCGCAGCTCCGGTGTCCTGGGGGTGCCAAACAGTTCCTCGGGAGGGCCCATTTCATGCACCTTGCCCTGGTGCATAAAGACGACCTGGTCGCTCACCTTGCGTGCAAAGTTCATTTCATGCGTGACCATGACCAGGGTCATGCCCTGCTCGGCCAGGCTTTCCACCACGCTGAGCACTTCGCCGACCAGCTCGGGGTCGAGTGCCGAGGTCACTTCGTCACACAGCAGAATTTCCGGGTCCATGGCCAGCGCACGGGCAATGGCCACGCGCTGCTGCTGCCCGCCCGAGAGCTGGTCGGGCATGGCATCAAACTTTTCTGCCAGACCCACACGCGCCAGCAGGCGCTCGGCATTGCTGCGCGCCACGTCCTTGGGCTGGTCCATGACCAGCGTGGGGGCCAGCATCACATTGCGGCCGACCGACAGGTGCGGAAACAGGTTGAAGCTCTGGAAGATCATGCCTACGTTCTTGCGCAGCTCGCGCATGGCCTGCGGGTTGTCGGCCTGCAGGGGCTGGCCGTGCACCGTCAGCAGGCCTTCCTGAAAGACTTCCAGGCCGTTGATGCAGCGCAGCAGCGTGCTCTTGCCGGAGCCGCTCTTGCCGATGATGGAGACCACTTCGCCGCGCTGGATCTGCAGGTCTACGCCCTTGAGCACTTCATTGCTGCCGTAGCGTTTGCGCAGACCACGGATATCGACCAGTGGCAGGATGGGAGGGGAGGAAACAGGTGCAGTCATAGGTCTCAGATTCATGAACGTTGGGGGCGCAGGCGGCGCTCCAGGCGCTGGCTCCACAGCGACAGCGGAAAGCACAGGGCAAAGTACAGGGCGGCTACGCAGCCGTAGACCAGGAAGGGCTCAAACGTGGCGTTGGCAATCAGCTGGCCAGCCTTGGTGATTTCGATAAAACCAATCACGCTGGTCAGCGCTGTGCCCTTGATAATCTGCACCACAAAACCGGCGGTGGGCGCAATGCCCAGACGCATGGCCTGCGGCAGGATGACGTGGCGCAGCTGCTCGGTAAAGCTCATGGCCAGGCTGGTCGAGGCTTCCCACTGGCCACGGGGCACGGATTCCACGCAGCCGCGCCAGATGTCACTCAGATAGGCGGCGGAGTACAGCGTCAGGCAGACGCTGGCAGCCAGCAGGGGCGAGGTGTCGATACCGATCAGCGCCAGACCAAAGTAGGTCAGAAAGATCTGCATCAGCAGCGGCGTGCCCTGAAAGATCTGCACATACAGGCTCACACAGCGGGTGGCGCCGGGCAGCTTGGACAGGCGCAGCACCAGCAGACCCAGACCCAGCAGTGCGCCGCAGACAAAGGCGATGACGGACAGCGCTACCGTCCAGCGCAGGGCCAGCAGCAGTTGGTAGGCAATGTCCCAGAAGGTGAATTCAACCATGGTGTCTCTCCGGGTCAGGCGCGGCGGCGGCCAAAGATAAAGCGGGGGCCGATCCACACCAGGAACTGGCGCAGCAGCACGGCCAGCATCAGGTACACCAGCGTGACGACGATGTAGCTTTCAAAGCTGCGGAAGGTGCGGCTGGAGATCAGATTGGCGGCGTAGGACAGCTCTTCGGTCGAGATCTGGCTGCACACGGCAGAGCCCAGCATCACGATGATCATCTGGCCCGTGAGCGCGGGCCACACGCGGCCCAGCGAAGGGGGCAGCACCACACGGGTAAAGGTCTGCCAGCGGTTCAGGGCCAGGCTCATGGCCGCTTCCAGCTGGCCGCGCGGCGTGGCTTCAATGCCAGCGCGGATCTGCTCGCAGGCATAGGCGCCCAGGTTCAGCGTCATGGCCAGAATGCTGGCGGTCTCTGGCGACAGGCGTACGCCCATGGAGGGCAGGCCGAAGAACAGAAAAAACAGCTGGATGATGAACGGGGTGTTGCGAAACACCTCCACATAGGTGGCGACCAGCGTGCGCACCGCCAGCCCGGCATGCAGGCGGGCCCAGGCGCAGGCAATGCCAAGCATCACGCCCATGGGCAGTGCAAAGGCGGTGAGCACAAGGGTGAGCAGCAGCCCTTTGAGCAGCATTGGCCAATTGGCCAGCACTGGTAAGAAATCCATGGTCATGGGCAACTCTTGTGAAAACGGAATCCGGAAAACGGTGTGGGCCTTGCACCCACTGGGGCGCAGGCAGTCCGTGCCTGCGCGTTCAGGTTCGCAGCTGTGTCATCCCCGGTGCGGCAGCGTAGTCAGGGGTGACGGCGCAGCGATGGATCAGTCAGGCAGGTTGCCCGCACCGCGACCCAGCCACTTCTGCGAATAGGCTTCAATGGTCCCGTCGGTCTTGGCGGTGCGCAGGATGTCGTTGACCTTGTTCAGCAGCTCGGTTTCACCCTTGCGCACACCGATGTAGTTGGGCGAATCCTTGATCAGCAGCTTGTACTCCGCCTGCACCTTGGGGTTCTTCTGGAGCGCAGCAGCGGCTACGGCAGCACCCACGGCCACAAACTGGGTCTGCTGGCTCATGAAGGCCGCCATGGTGGAGTTGTCGTCTTCAAAGCGCTGAATCTTCAGTGTCTTGGGGGCCAGCTCCTGCAGGGCATCGTCCTGGATGGTGCCGCGTGTCACGGACAGGGTCTTGCCGCCCAGATCCTCAAAGCTCTTGATCTCCACGTCCTTGGGGCCGAACACGGCCTGGAAGAAGGGGGCATAGGCCACGGTGAAGTCGATCACCTTGGCGCGCTCTTCGTTCTTGCCCAGGGAGGAGACGATCAGATCAATCTTCTTGGACTGCAGGTAGGGAATGCGGTTGGGGGTACTCACGGGCACCAGCTCGGCCTTCACGCCCAGCTTGTCGGCAATCAGCTGCGCCACGGCCACGTCCATGCCGGTGGGCTTGAAGTCAGGGCCCATGTAGCCATACGGGGGGTAGTCGGTAGGAATGCCCAGTGCGATGGACTTCTTGTCCAGAATGTTTTGCAGAGACTTGTCTTCCTGGGCGTAGGCACCGGAAGCAACGGTCAGGGCAGTCACAGCAACGGCGCTGGCGGCAAAAAGGCGGCGGGTCAGGGACATGTTGAACACTCCGTGGAACAAAAAGTTTCAGATGGAGTGCCCTGAGCACAGACCGTGCCAGTTTTTTGAAATCTGAGTTTCAGCGGTGGTGCTGGGCTGTTTCAGCGCGTGGGCGCTGGCTGCACCGCTGTATACAAAAACGGTGACAAAGCCTTGATTCACAAGGAAGGGGGCAATGCGTGCAAACAGGCATTGCTTTTGCATTCCAGGTGCTGAACATGAAACCAAAGTGCCAGCATTTCAAGAAACTGGCACAAAAGTTTCATAAGTTGGTGCAGACCGTCTCCATGTTGGTGCGGCGCACCACGTTGGAGACACAAGGCCTTTTGTATGACGCACACCGCCACTGCCACCACGCTGGAATCACGCATTCGCCATGTCTATGGCGCGCTGTCTGATGCAGAGCGAAAGATTGCCGACGTCGTGCTTGCACGCCAGCGCGAGCTGCTGGGCTACTCGGCCACGGAACTGGCCCATCTGGCTGGCACATCCAAGTCCAGTGCAGCCCGTTTTTTCCGCAGTCTGGGTTACGCCGGGTATGACGAGTTTCGCCATGCGCTGCGCCAGGCACAGGAGCAGCAGTCACCGCTGGCCCGCATGCAGGGCAAGCGCAGCAGCGACAGCGTGGGTCAGCAGTTTCAGGCGCATCTGCAGCTGGATGCCGCACGCCTGCAGGAATGGTCAGAAGCCGTGCCCCAGGCACAGCTGGAAGCCGCACTGGCCCTGCTGCGCAAGGCACGCAAGGTCTGGGTGGTGGGCTATCGCCACAGCCACCTGACGGCGTTCTATGCGCAGTCGCTGCTGGCCCAGGTGCGGCCTGAGGTGCTCACGCTCAACGACGCGGCCGGGCGCGAGGCGGATCTGCTGGCCTGCGCCAGCGACAAGGATGTGGTGCTGGCCGTGGACTTTCGCCGCCGCAGCACACGCCTGCCGCAGGTGCTGGCAGCAGCACGCACCGTGGGTGCCCAGACCGTGGTGCTGACCGATGCGCCCGTATCTGCACTGGCCATGCAGGCGCAGGTGGTGCTGCGCTGCGGTGCCAGCAGCCAGCAGGGCCTGTTTGATTCCTATGTCTGTGGCGTCAGCCTGGTGAACTTTCTGGCCGCCACGCTGGCGCAGCAGCTGCGCAACGCCACGCAGGAGCGGCTGGCGCGCATTGAACGCCTGCATGTGGCCTTGAACGATCTGGAGCCGCAGCTGTGAAGGCTGCGGCCTGTATGCAACCTCTTTTTTCCTGACCGAAAGCCTGTATGACTGCTTCCGTACTCCCCTCCCTGACCGTTGAATGCCTGGCCAATCCGGCAGCCAACCGCATGACCCCCTATGGCGCGCGCCGCAGTGAAATTCTGGGCGCTGATGCGCTGGCGCTGGCGCAGCGCGAACTCACGCAATGGCAGGGCTATGCCGTCACGCCACTGCACAGCCTGCCCGCACTGGCACAGGCCATGGGCGTAGCCAGCGTGCACTACAAGGATGAAGGCAGCCGCTTTGGCCTGGGCAGCTTCAAGGCGCTGGGTGGAGCCTATGCGGTGGCTCGTCTGCTGTGCCGTGAGCTGGGTGCCCAGCTGGGCCGCACGCTCACCACGCAAGACCTGCTCACGCCCGAGCTGCGTGCCCTGTGCGGTGGCATCACCGTCACCTGCGCCACCGATGGCAACCACGGCCGCTCCGTGGCATGGGGTGCGCAGCTGTTTGGCTGCCAGTGCGTGATCTACATCCACGCCACCGTGAGCGAAGGTCGCAAGGAGGCGATTGCGCAATACGGCGCACAGGTGGTGCGCACGGCAGGCAACTATGACGATGCCGTGCGCCAGGCCGATCTGGATGCCAAGCAGTACGGCCGTTTTGTGATTTCTGACACCTCCTACCCCGGCTACATGGAGGTGCCGCGCGATGTGATGCAGGGCTACCAGCTCATGGTGGAAGAAGCCGCGCAGCAGCTGCCTGAGCGCCCCACGCACATCTTTGTGCAGGCTGGGGTGGGTGGACTGGCCGCCGCCGTCTGCGGCTACTTCTGGGAGCGTGATGCGGGTGACCGCCCCATCTATGTGGTGGTGGAGCCAGACAAGGCCGACTGCCTGACGCAAAGCGCCAAGGCCGGGCAGCTGACGGCGGTGACGGGTGATATCGACACGCTGATGGCAGGCCTGGCCTGTGGTGAGGTCTCGCACCTGGCCTGGGAGATTCTGGAAAAAGGCACAGATGCCTTCTGCGTGATTCCTGACGATGCCGCCGTGGCGGCCATGCGCCTGCTGGCCCACCCGCTGGGCAATGACCCAGTGATCGTCGCCGGTGAATCTGCCGTAGCCGGTGTGGCGGCCGCCATTGCCGCCAGCCAGAGCGATGCTGCCAGGCAGACGCTGGGCCTGAATGCCGACAGCCGCATTCTGTTCTTTGGCTCTGAAGCTGCGACCGACCCTGCGCTGTACGAACAGCTGGTGGGTGAAAGCGCCGAAGCCGTGGCCGCCCGTGCCAAGGAGCGTGCATGAGCGATCTGAACACTTTGCGCATTGACGGTGCGCGCCTGTTGCAGCGCCTGCGTGATCTGGGCCAGTGTGGTGCGCTCGAAGGCGGCGGCACCAACCGCCTGGCGCTCAGCGATGCCGACCAAGCAGCCCGCGACTGGACCGTGCAGCAGATGCGTGATCTGGGCATGGAGGTGCAGATTGACGCGATTGGCAACGTGGTCGCCACCTATGCGGGCACGGAGGCCGACGCTCTGCCCGTGATGACGGGCAGCCATATCGACACCGTGCGCACCGGTGGCCTGTATGACGGCAACTATGGCGTGATGGCTGGGCTGGAAGTGGTGGCCACGCTGCGCGATGCGGGGCTGCGCACGCGCCGTCCCTTGCAGGTGGCGTTTTTCACCAACGAGGAGGGTGCACGCTTTCAGCCGGACATGCTGGGCAGCCTGGTCATGGTGGGTGGCATGCCGCTCGAAGCAGCGCTGGCCACCCAAGCCGTGGACAACGGCGCACGCCTGGGTGATGAACTGCAGCGCATTGGCTACGCAGGCTCAGCCCCCGTGGGCGCACCCAAGGTGCACCGCTTTGTGGAACTGCACATCGAACAAGGCCCGGTGCTGGAGCAGCAGGGCGTAGACATTGGTGTGGTCGAAGGTGTGCAGGGTATCTGCTGGATGGAGCTGCACTTTCAGGGCACCAGCAACCACGCAGGCACCACGCCCATGGCACTGCGCCATGACGCAGGCATGTGCGCCATGCGCGTGGCGGCCTTTGTGGCCGATCTGGTGCAGCGCTACGGCGGCCGCCAGCTGGGCACCGTGGGGGCCGTACAGCTCAAGCCCAATCTGATCAATGTGATTGCCAGCGAAGCGCTGATGACCGTGGACCTGCGCAATACCGACGGCCAGCGCCTGCGCGATGCACAGGCTGAGGTGCTGGCTTTTGCACGGGGGCTGGCTGCCCAGCAAGGTGTGCAGTTCAGCCACCGCCAGCTGGCGGACTTTGAACCGGTGGCCTTTGATGCACAGCTGGTGCACCGCGTGGAGCAGCACGCGCAGGCGCTGGGCCTGTCCACGCTGCGCATGCCCAGTGGCGCAGGCCATGACGCGCAGATGCTGGCGCGCGTCTGCCCGACCGCCATGGTGTTTGTGCCCAGCGCCGGTGGCCTGTCGCACAACGTGCGTGAGCACACCGATGCCCACCAGCTGGAGCAGGGCGCGGATGTGCTGCTGCAGGTGCTGCTGGAAGCTGCGAATAGCTAAGAAGTTTTGAAAGAAATTGGCTGCTAGCGCAGATGTAGCAAGCGCTGGCAGCTATGAAAGGGAGAGTAAAAAAATGAGCCGTATTGTCAATGTCGCCCTGGGCCAGCTGGGGCCCGTACAGAAAGCGGATTCGCGTGCCAGCGTGGTCAAGCGTCTGTGTGAAATGATGCGCGAGGCCAAGAGCCTGGGCGCGGATGTCATCGTCTATCCCGAGCTGGCGCTGACCACCTTTTTCCCGCGCTGGTACATCGAAGATCAGGCCGAGCTGCACAGCTACTACGAGCGTGAAATGCCCGGCCGCGACACCATGCCGCTGTTCGAGCTGGCACGCGATCTGGGCATTGGCTTTTACCTGGGCTATGCCGAGCTGGCGGAGGAAGAGGGCCAGCTCATGCAGTACAACACCGCCATCCTCGTGGACAAGCGCGGCCAGATTGTGGGCAAGTACCGCAAGATCCACGTGCCCGGTCACTTCGAGCACGAGCCCTGGCGCAAATTCCAGCATCTGGAAAAACGTTACTTCACACCCGGCAAACACTTTGGTGTGTATCAGGCCTTTGGCGGCACCATGGGCATGGCGCTGTGCAACGACCGCCGCTGGGCCGAGAGCTACCGCGTCATGGCGCTGCAGGGCGCGGAGATGATCTTCATTGGCTACAACACGCCCGTACACAACGCACCCGCGCCGCAGCACGATGATCTGTCGCTGTTCCACAACCAGCTCTCTGTGCAGGCCGGGGCCTACCAGAACGGCTGCTGGGTGGCCAGCGTGGCCAAGGGCGGGGTGGAAGAGGGCGTGGACAGCATTGCAGGCAGCCTGATGGTGGCCCCCAGCGGCGAAGTTGTGGCGCGCTGCATCACCAAGGATGACGAAGTGGTGCTGGGCCGTGCAGATCTGGACTTCTGCGCTGTTTACAAACGTACCACGTTCAACTTTGACCTGCACCGCCACCCCGAGTGCTATGGCCTGATCGTGCAGAAAAAGGGCGAAACCCTGGCGGCTGACGGCACGCCGTGGAAGGGGTGAGCATCCTGTGAGTCGCGTCGCTCGGGTGAAACACTGTTCATCCCGAGCGCGGCGAAGTTGTATACAGAATTGGCACACATCCTGCTTGATGTGTGCATGCACATTCTGCTGCTCAACCCCAACACCCATGCACAGACCACCACCATGATGGTGCGGCTGGTGCAGCAGCAGTTGCCTGCTGGCTGGCAGGTATGCGGTGTCACCCCCAAAGATGGGGTGCCCCTGATCACGAATGAGGCAGAGCTGGAAGCAGCAGCTGCCCCGGTACAAAGCTGCTGGGCGCAGGCTCTGCAGAGCCCCGGTGTGCGCTGGGATGGCGTCATCCTGGCGTGCTTTGCCGACCCGGCGATCGCCTGGCTGCGCAAGGCCACAGGCATTCCCTGCGTGGGCATTGGTGAGGCCGCGCTGCGCGCTGCCAGTGCAGGCCAGCGCCGCTTCGGCATTGCAACGACCACCCCGCAGCTGGATGCGCCCATGCGCGCCATGGTGCAGCGCCTGGGGCTGGAAGACCTCTATACCGGGGCCCGCTATACAGCAGGCAGCCCCTTGCACCTGGTGGCACAGGCCGATGCATTGAACCAGCAGCTGTACCAGGCGGTACAGCACTGCGTGGCAGATGATGGTGCACAGGCTGTGGTGATCGGCGGAGGCCCGCTGGGCCAGGCTGCACAGACACTGGCTGCACACACCAGCACTCCCTTGATTGCTCCGCTGACTGCTGCTGCGCAGTGGATGCAGCACACCTTGACCTCCTCTTGAAAAGCGAGCTGACACCATGAAGCAAAAACTCTGTACCTTCGCCCTGAATGTGGTGGCTCTGGCCACTTTGTGCACGGGGGCTGTCCATGCCAGCAGTGTGCTGGAGCAGATCGAAAGCACGAAAAAAGTGCGCATTGCGATTCCTACCGACTACCCGCCTTACGGCATGGTGGGCATTGACATGAAGCCCCAGGGCCTGGACATCGACATGGCGCGCTATGTGGCAGACCAGCTGGGCGCCAAAGTCGAGCTGGTGCCTGTGGTCAGCGCCAACCGTGTGCCTTATCTGCAGACGGGCAAGGTGGATCTGGTGATCTCCACACTGGGCAAGACCGAAGAACGCGCCAAGGTGGTGGACTTTTCTCACAGCTACTCCCCGTTCTTTCAGGCGCTGTTTGCACCCAAGGGGCTGGAGATCAAGGACTGGAGTGATTTAAGCGGCAAGACGGTTTCTGTCACGCGCGGAGCCATGGCTGACAGCGAACTGAGCAAAGTTGCACCCGCGGGCACGCAGATACGCCGCTTTGAAGACCATATCGGCACCGTTGCTGCCTATACCTCCGGGCAGGTACAGGCGATTGCTACCAGTGCCGGTGAAGGTGATGCCATCAACCGACAGGCCCCCAAGCTGGGCAATGAGCTCAAGCTCATCCTCAAGGTCAGCCCGAACTATATCGGGGTGAAAAAAGGGGAGACCGCACTGCTGGAGCGCATCAACGCCATCGTGCTGGAAGCCAAAAACAGCGGAGAGCTGGATCGCCTGTCACAGAAGTGGCTGAAGCAGCCAGCAGGCGATCTGCCGCTGTAAACAGGCGACTACACGGGGCTAGCTCAGCAGCTCATCACGGGCGCTCTGGCCCTGCAGATGGACCACATCCCCCCAGCCCACCAGCGTCAGCCCTTCGGGTGTCCACAGCAGGCGGTTGATGGCTGCGTTGTGCAGCTCCCAGGTGCGGGGGGCCTGCAAGTCCTGGCGGGTGGCCAGGCGGTAGAGCATGTCCATGACGCCGCCGTGGGCCACCAGTGCAATCTGGCCGCCCATGTGCTGCGAGGCCAGGCGGTCTACCGTGTGCTGAATGCGGCTGCGCAGCATGGCCAGCGATTCGCCACCGCCATCGGGCACAAAGTCCGGATCGCGCTTGCGCCAGCGCAGGGCCTGCTCGGGCTGCTCGGCCTCGACTTCCTTGAAGGTGCGCCCCTCAAAGCTGCCAAAGCAGCGCTCGCGCAGGCCTGCATCGGGCTGTACGGGGCAGCCCGTGGTCTGGCCTACAGCCTGCGCCGTACTCAGTGCGCGCTGCAGGTCGCTGCTGTAGATGGCATCCAGGCGCTCATCCGCCAGCGCAGCACCTGCGCGCTCGGCCTGCCACAGGCCGGTGTCGTTGAGAGGAATGTCCAGATGCCCCTGGATGCGGGCGTCCACGTTCCAGGCGGTTTCGCCGTGGCGTATGGCAATGATGCGGGTAGCTTGCATGCAGCAAAGTGGGCCAGCAGGCCCTCGGAAGAAAAGGCAAAGCCAACATGCTTGCCCGGCACTGTGCAGCAGCGCTGTCATTGGCAAGCAGCGAATCCGCCATTGTCTCGCATGCGCGCATACAACGCCTGTGCAGGCAAAACAAGATTTTTTGCGTGAAGGCAAGCAAGTTGTGCGCTTTTTGCGTGAATTCAGGTGCTTCTCGCTATAAACATGAGCAGAAAAAGCAAGAAGCGACAAGCGGCGCAGTTTTTGCATCGCTAGGCAAAGCCCTAGGGCTATGTACGCACCGTCCGTGGCATACCGACACTTTCACCTGACTGAGGAGACACACATGATTCTGAAGACTCTGGGTACCGCATTGCTGGCCGCAGGCCTGCTCACTTCTGCAGCACTGGTACAGGCTGAAACGGTGCGCTGGTCGCGCTCGGCCGATGTGACCACGCTGGACCCCCATGTGTTCAATACCGGCACCAACTTTGTGCTCATGCACCAGATGTATGAAACGCTGGTCAACCGCACGGCCGATGGCAAGCTCAAGCCCCTGCTGGCGACCGAGTGGAAGATGCTGGAGAGCGACCCCACGGTCTGGGAGTTCAAGCTGCGCCCTAACGTCAAGTTCCATGACGGCACGCCGCTGACGGCCAAGGATGTGGTCTTCTCGCTCAACCGCGCACGTGGCCCCAATGCACAGGTCAAGTCGCTGCTGGCTTCGGTGGACAGCATCAAGGCCGTGGATGACCTGACCGTGCACGTCAAGACCAAGGGCCCGAACCTGATCTTCCCGAACAACCTGACCAACCTCTTCATCATGAGCGAGGACTGGGCCAAGAAGAACAACGCCACGGAAACCCAGGACCCCAACAGCAAGCAGGAAAACGGTGCGACCCGCGCGGTCAACGGCACAGGCGCTTTCATGCTGGCTTCGCGTGAAATCGACAGCAAGACGGTGATGAAGCAAAACCCCAACTACTGGGGCACGGACCAGGTGGGTGATGTGACCGAGCTGGTCTATCTGCCCATCAAGTCACCCGCCACACGCGTGGCTGCACTGCTGTCGGGTGAAGTGGACTTTGCCCAGGACATTCCCGCGCAGGACGTGGCGCGCCTGAAGCAGGACAGCAAGCTGCGCATCAACGAAGGGCCTGAAAACCGCTCCATCTTCCTGGGCCTGAACGTGGGCGCGGCAGAGCTCAAGTCCAGCAACGTCAAGGGCAAGAACCCGCTGGCCGACCCCAAGGTGCGCGAAGCCATTGAACTGGCGATTGACCGCGATGCCATCAAGCGCTCGGTGATGCGTGGCCTGTCCAACCCCTCAGGCGTGATGGCACCTCCCTTTGTCAACGGCTATGACAAGAGCATGGCGGCCTACAACAAGGCTGACATCAACAAGGCCAAGCAGCTGCTCAAGGAGGCGGGCTATCCCGATGGCTTCACCATCACACTGCACTCGCCCAATGACCGCTATGTGAATGACGAGGCCATCAGCACTGCCATTGCGGGCTTTCTGGGGCGCATTGGTATCAAGACGGAAGTGTCCTCGCGCCCCATTGCGCAGCACAGCGTCTCCATCGTGAATGCCGACAGCGACTTCTACCTCTACGGCTGGGGCGTGCCCACCTATGACTCGGCCTATATCTTTGACTTCCTGGTCGCCACCCGTGGCAAGGAAGGCCGTGGGGCGCAGAACGCCACCGGCTACAGCAATCCTGAGGTAGATGCCAAGATCATCTCGCTGTCTTCCGAGAGCGATGTGGCCAAGCGCAATGACACCATCAAGCAGATCTGGGACGTGGTGCAGAAAGAGCGCTTCTACATTCCGCTGCATGACCAGGTCATCCACTTCGCTTCGGTCAAGTCCATCGACGTTCCCGTGCACCCTGACAACACGCTGCACTTCAAGGACGTAAAGATCAACAAGAACGCCAAGTAAGCCCATGCTGGTCCATCTGCTGCGCAGACTGGGCCAGTCAGTATTGGTACTGCTGGCCGTCTCGTTCATTTCCTTCATGGTGTTTCGCCACATTGGCGACCCCACCATCAGTTTGCTGGGCGAAGATGCCACGCTGCAAGAGCGTGAAGCCCTGGTCGAAGAGCTGGGGTTTAACAAGCCCGTTCCGCTGCAATACCTGTCCTATGTGGGCAAGGTGTTGCATGGGGACCTGGGCATTTCCTACCGCCTCAAGCGCCCTGTGGCCGAGGTGATTGCCGAGCGCCTGCCCGCCACGCTGGAGCTGGCGCTGACGGCTTCGGTGCTGGCACTGCTGGTGGGCATTGTGCTGGGCGTGTACACCGCCATCCGCAAGGATGGCTGGCTCTCGCGCACCATCATGACCGTCTCGCTCGTGGGTGTGTCGCTGCCCACGTTTCTGATTGGCATTGGCCTGATCTATGTGTTTGCCGTAGAGTTGCGCTGGCTGCCGTCCTTCGGGCGGGGGCAGACCGTCAATATTGGCGGCTGGGAAACCGGCTTTCTCACGGCGTCGGGCTGGGCGGCGTTGATCCTGCCTGCCATCACGCTGGGCTTTTACAACATGACGCTGATCATGCGGCTGGTGCGTGCCGAGATGCTGGAAGTGCTGCGCTCGGACTACATCCGCTTTGGCCGTGCGCGCGGCCTGCATGACAAAAGCCTGTACTTTGGCCATGCGCTGCGCAATACGCTGATTCCCGTCATCACCATTGCAGGCTTGCAGATTGGCTCGCTGATTGCCTTTGCCATCGTTACGGAAACCGTGTTTCAGTGGCCGGGCGTGGGCTTGCTGTTCATCTCGTCCGTGCAGGGCGTGGATGTGCCTTTGATTGCGGCCTATCTGATGTTCATCGCCCTGCTGTACGTGGTGATCAACCTGTTCGTGGATTTTCTGTATGTGCTGGTGGACCCCCGCCTGCGTAAGAAATAAGGGGCCCGCAAATGACTGATTCCGTAAAACCTACGGGCTGGAAAGCCAGTGACTCGCCCGTCAAGCGCGCCTTTGCTCGATCGCGTCTGGTGCAGGTGGCCGCTGGTGTGATGGCCCTGCTGGTGCTGGCCACTGTATTTGCACCGCTGCTGGCGCTGCACAACCCGTTTGAACCTGCCAATCTGGACTTGATGGATGCCTTCACGCCCCCCTGGAGCCAGGGCATGGGTGAGATGTTCTACCCGCTGGGTGCCGATGACCAGGGGCGTGACGTGTACTCCGCCATCCTCTACGGCCTGCGCATGTCGGTGATTGTGGGTGTGGCCGCTGTGGCGCTGTCGCTCATCATTGGCGTGCCACTGGGCCTGATTGCGGGCTATGCCGGTGGCTGGTTTGACACCATGCTCATGCGCATTGCCGATGTGCAGCTCACCTTCCCCGTGATTCTGGTGGCGCTGCTGATCTTCGGTATTGCACGCGGCATGCTGCCCGAGGGCTACCGCGACGACATGGCCGTGTACGTCATCATCATTGCCATCGGCCTGTCTGACTGGGTGCAGTACGCGCGCACCGTGCGTGGCGCGGTCATGGTGGAAAAGCAGAAAGACTATGTGCTGGCTGCCCAGCTCATCGGGCGCAGCCGCACGGCCATTCTGGCCAGGCACATCCTGCCCAATCTGCTGGCCCCCATTCTGGTCATTGCCACTATCAGCTTTGCGCAGGCCATCGTGGCGGAGTCCACGCTGTCCTATCTGGGCGTGGGCCTGCCCCCCACGGCCCCCTCGCTGGGTACGCTGATTCGCATTGGTCAGGGCTTTCTGTTCTCGGGCGAGTGGTGGATTCTGATGTTCCCCGGGCTGGTGCTGCTGGCGCTGGCCCTGTCGGTCAACCTGGTGGGCGACTGGCTGCGTGACGCTCTCAACCCCAAGCTGCAATGAAGATGCACACAGACATTCCATCCCCCGTGCCTGCTGATGGTGCAGCAGGCGGCACGCCCGTGCTGCGGGTGCGCAATCTGAGCGTGACGTTTGACACCCACAAAGGCCCGGTGCACGTGCTGCACGATGTGTCGTTTGACATCTGGCCAGGAGAAATCCTGGGCGTGGTGGGCGAGTCCGGCGCGGGCAAGTCCATGACGGGCTCTGCCATCACCGGCCTGATCGAGCACCCGGGCCGCATTTCCGGTGGCACGGTCGAATTGCAAGGCCAGCGCATTGACCAGCTGCGTGGTGAAGACCTGCGCCGCATTCGTGGCAAGCGCATCGGCACCATCTTCCAGGACCCGCTCACCAGCCTGAACCCGGTCTATACCGTGGGCTGGCACTTGGTGGAAACCATTCGCACCCACCTGCCTGTGAGCGAAAAAGAAGCCGAGGCACGTGCGCTGGCGCTGCTGGAAGAAGTGGAAATTCCGCATGCCAAGGAACGCATGGGGCAGTACCCGCACCAGTTCTCCGGCGGCATGCGCCAGCGCGTGGCAATTGCGCTGGCACTGTGCGCAGAGCCGGAACTCATCATTGCGGACGAGCCCACCACGGCGCTGGATGTGTCCGTGCAGGCGCAGATCATCCAGCTGCTGCGCAAGGTCTGTAAGGAGCGCGGCGCTGCCGCCATGCTGATCACCCACGACATGGGCGTGATTGCCGAGACAGCCGACCGCGTCATGGTCATGTACCACGGTCGCGTGCTGGAGACCGGCCATGTACGCCAGGTGCTGGACGCCCCGCGTGACCCCTACACCCAGGTGCTCATGGCAGCCATTCCCAGCGTGCACCAGCGCGTGGAACGCCTGCCTGTGCCTGAAGTGGGCGGTGGGCCCGTGGTCAAAGCGGTGCCGTGGACGCCCAAGCCCGCAGACCCTGCGGCTGCCGCTGCGCGCCCGCTGGTGGAGGTTCAAGACCTGTGCAAGGAATACGACCTCTCTGGCGGCTGGCTGGCCCGTGTGCTCGCACGCCAGGACAAAAAAATCCTCAAGGCCGCAGACCATGTGAGCTTCAACATCCGCAAAGGCACGACCTTTGGGCTGGTGGGCGAATCTGGCTCCGGCAAATCCACCGTGGCACGCATGATTGCGGGGCTGACCCGCCCCACCAGCGGCACCATCCTGTTTGACGGTGTAGACAAGTGGAGCGCCGCCGCACAGACCGTGGCCATGCGCCGCCGCTTTCAGATGATTTTTCAGGACCCGTACGCCAGCCTCAACCCACGCTGGACGGTGGAGCAGCTGATTGCCGAGCCCTTGGTAGTGCTGGGCATTACGCAGTCCAAGGAAGAAACCGCCGAACGTGTGCAGCAAGCCCTGCACCGCGTGCGCATGAAGCCGGACGACGCCAAGAAGTACCCGCACCAGTTCTCCGGCGGCCAACGCCAGCGCATCGCCGTGGCGCGCGCACTGGCCAGCAGGCCGGAGTTCATCATCTGTGACGAGCCCACCTCGGCGCTGGACGTATCCGTGCAGGCCCAGGTGCTCAACCTGATGCGTGATCTGCAGGAAGAGTTTGGCCTGACTTATCTGCTCATCAGCCACAACCTGGCCGTGATTCGCCATATGTGCGACGACATCGGCGTCATGCAGCGCGGCCAGCTGGTGGAAGTGGGCGATGCGCAGGCCGTGCTGGATGATCCGCAGCACCAGTACACCAAGGACTTGATGGCGGCGATTCCGGATATTGCGCACGTGCATTGAAGCACGGTAGCAGCTTGCCCCAAGCTGCTGACAATGCGCTGCATAGCTCCCTCTCCCGCTTGCGGGAGAGGGTTGGGGAGAGGGCTGCATTTCACACATTCCCCCGCTGGGGGAAGGCGGGGATGGGGGCCAACCAGCTTCTTGTTTGGGCGGTGTGCTTGGTTTGAGGCAGGAGGTCGGGTTTCGGCCCGACAGCCGACCCCATTTCTTTTGTGTCGCCAAAAGAAATGGGGAAAGAAAAGGCGAGCCTTGCAGGCGGCTTGTCCGGCTGAACTCCCGTCGCT
>ENA-UOJC01000331-UOJC01000331.1-human-gut-metagenome-genome-assembly--contig:-C104-NODE-331-length-85641-cov-13.639205_pt1 | contig 85641 bp, 90 predicted proteins | sample MGYA00242339_ERZ723886 | MGnify/ENA metagenome assembly ERZ723886 | reverse complement strand
CTTGCGAATTTATCTAACGACGAAGTTTTCACCCCGCCCGACGTGGTAAATCAAATGCTCGATTTACTGCCGCAGGAATTGTTTTCCGATCCAAACACAACGTTTTTAGATCCGGCTTGCAAGACAGGAGTTTTCTTGCGCGAAATTGCAAAACGCTTGCTTGTAGGGTTGCAAGACAAAATCCCTAACTTGCAAGAACGTATCGACCATATCTTCCACAAGCAACTTTACGGCATTGCAATCACGGAACTCACAAGTCTGTTGTCTCGTCGTAGCCTGTATTGCTCAAAATATCCAAACGGCGAATACTCTATTTCTCATTTCGACACCGCCGAAGGCAATATCCGTTTTCGCAAAGTAAACCACGTTTTTGTCGGTGGCAAGTGCAAATATTGCGGTGCGTCAGAAGCCCAATGGAAACGAGAAGAAGGCAAAGAAACTCACGCATACGAATTTATACACACAGAAAATCCGGAGAAAATATTTAATATGAAATTTGACGTAATCATATCCAACCCCCCATATCAATTATCCGATGGTGGCGCACAGGCAAGCGCAAAGCCTATATACCAAAAATTTGTCGAAGCGGCAAAAAAATTAAAACCACGATATTTGAGCATGATTATTCCTGCAAGATGGATGACAGGTGGAAAAGGCTTAGACGATTTTAGAGAAGACATGATTCATGATAAGCATTTTACTGTCTTGCACGACTTTGCAAATGCAGAGGACTGTTTTAGCGGCGTAGATATAAAAGGCGGAGTATGTTATTTTCTTTGGGAAAGAGACAAAGAAAAAATGTGTGATATTTATAGGCATGATAATAACGGTACGATTTTTTCTCAACGTTATTTAGTCGAAGAAGATGACGACATTTTTATTCGGTATCCACAACTTGTATCAATTAAACATAAGGTTTGGAAAAATAAAGTAGAATCTTTTGAAACAATAGTTTCATCAAGAAAGCCATATGGTTTAGCAAGCGACTTTTTTATCAGTCCTGCGAAATTCGGTTTACCACCGATTAGTGATACCCCTATAAAGGATGGATATAGCATATTAGGACTTGCTTCCTTAAAAAGAGTATTAAAGTATATTCCCAAAAATTATCCGTTACCGAAAAAAGATGGAATCAACAAATATAAACTATTTATCACAAATAGTTATGGTTGTGGAGAAATCGGCGAAGGTCCGGCTACGCCAGTCCTGGCTACGCCAGGAGAGTTATGTACGGAAACCTTTCTGGAAATAGGCAACTATGATACTCGCGAAGAAGCCGAAAATGTTATGTCGTATCTGAAAACAAAATTTTTTAGATGTTTGGTGGGAATAAGAAAACAAACACAACACGCGACAAAGCAGGTTTATCATTATGTCCCTATGCAAGATTTTTCCAAGCCGTGGACGGATGAGGAGTTGTATAAGAAATACAATTTGTCGCAAGAAGAAATTGATTTTATTGAATCTATGATTAAACCTATGGAGTGACGCTATGGCAAACAATATCAGTCTTTCCGAAATACTACATAAACGTCCTGACGTTGTGCCGACAATTTACGGATATATTCTGCCCGACGTGAAAGATCACGACGGGTATATCAAAATCGGTTACACCGACAGAAAAGACGCCGAAACACGTATCAAAGAACAACTGCATACGGCTGCAATCAATTTCAAAGTATTGTTCAAAGAATCGGCAATGCGCGCCGACGGCACATGTTTTACCGACAAAGACGTACACCGTTTGTTAAAGCACAAAGGGTTTTTGCAACTTAATGAAGGCACAGATAAAAACGAGTGGTTCAAATGCACGCTTTCGGACGCTTTGACGGCGATTGAAGAAATCCGCACCGAAACACGGTTTGAAGGCAATCGCACGTGGAATTTTTCTATGCGTGACGAACAACAACAAGCCGTTGATATGACAAAATCGTATTTTGAGCAATCAAAAATTGACGATCCCACGCGCCCACCAAAATTTTTGTGGAATGCAAAAATGCGTTTTGGCAAGACTTTTGCAACGTACGAGTTGTGCAAGGCAATGGGATTCAAGAAAATCCTTGTGCTTACGTTTAAGCCCGCCGTTGAATCCGCTTGGCAAGAAGACCTTACCCACCACGTAGATTTCAAAGGTTGGCAATTTGTGAGCAACAAAGAAGCAAAATTCGATGCTAAAAAACTTGACGAACAGTACGACGCTTGCGACAAAACAAAACCTATCGTTGTTTTTGGTTCATTTCAAGATTTGCTTGGCACGAACGAGGCAGGCGGAATAAAGGCTAAAAACGAATTTATCCATACAACAAACTGGGATATTATCGTTTTTGACGAATACCATTTCGGCGCTTGGCGTGAAAACGCAAAGAATTTGTTTGAAAAATACGACGAGGAAGACGACGATTTTGACCTTGAAAAGTATCAGAAAGAAGAGGCCGGCAACGCTATAAACGAAACCTTTTTGCCTATCACTTCTTTGCATTATCTGTATTTGTCAGGCACGCCTTTCCGTGCGCTTAATTCGGGCGAATTCTTGGAAGACCAAGTGTTCAACTGGACATATTCGGACGAACAAGCGGCAAAAGCAAACTGGGATAAATCAAGAGGCGAAAATCCATATGCAGCACTACCTAAAATGGTTATGCTCACATACAAAGTTCCCGACTCTATCACTACAAACGTTGCGATAAACGAGGGGTATAATGAATTTGATATTAACGAATTTTTCAAGGCGCAACCGCTCGAAAAAGGAAATGTCGAAACGTCAAGATTTGTATATGAAGAAGACGTGCAAAAATGGGTAAAAATGATTCAGGGCAACTATATGCCGGTAGACGGTTTGAAACTTGGTGCGGAGCGTCCACCTATGCCGTTTTCCGATATTACGTTGCAAAACGTGCTAACTCATACGTTTTGGTATTTGCCTAACGTTGCAAGTTGCTATGCAATGTACAATTTATTGCGTCAAAAACAGAATAACTTTTTCAATGACTACAAAATCATTGTGTGCGCCGGATCAAAAGTAGGCATCGGCTTGGATGCGCTAAAACCTGTTTTGGCAGCAATGGGCGATCCGCTTGAAACGAAAACTATCACGTTATCGTGCGGAAAACTCAACACCGGTGTTACCGTAAGACCGTGGACGGGTGTGTTTATGTTGCGCAACCTTAATTCCCCCGAATCGTATTTCCAAACGGCATTCAGAGTGCAATCACCTTGGGAAATAGTGAACGACCACGGCGATAAGGAAATTATCAAGCAAGAGTGTTATATTTTCGACTTCGCGTTAGAGCGTGCATTGCATCAGATTTCCGACTATTCGTGCAGATTGAAAGTTGACGAAACAAGCCCCGAACAAAAAGTGAAAGACTTTATTTCATTCTTGCCTGTGCTTGCGTTTGACGGCTCGTCAATGAATCGTATCGACGCACAGGACATTTTGGATATTACTTATGCAGGAACTTCTGCAACCTTGCTTGCAAAGCGTTGGCAAACCGCCCTTTTGGTGCACGTTGACAACGACACTCTCAAAAAATTGCAGAACAATCAAGACGCACTTGACGCGCTTATGCGTATCGAAGGTTTCCGCTCGTTAAACGCCGAGATTCAGACGATTATTAACCGTTCTGAAAAAGTGAAGAAACTCAAAAAGGAAAAAGGCGACGACTTGACGCCAACCGAAAAAAAAGAACTTACTGAAGACGAAAAGAAGGCAAAATCTTTGCGTAAACAGGTGCAGGAAAACCTTTTGAAACTTGCAGCGCGAATTCCTGCCTTTATGTATCTCACCGATTATCGCGAACAGACGATAAAAGACGTCATTACGCAAATAGAACCCGAACTTTTCCAAAAGGTTACGGGACTTACGGTAAAAGATTTTGACGTGTTGTGTTCTATCGGTTTGTTTGATTCCGAAAAAATGAATCAAGGCATTTTCGGATTTAGAAAATACGAGAATTCGAGTTTATCATATACCGGTATCGACAAACACGAAGGCGAAGCGATCGGCGGATGGGACACGGTACTTCGTCGCGAAGAATACGAGGCATTATACAGCAAGCAACAGGCCACTATGACCGACTTTGAAAATATTCTTATCCCCGAAAAATATCGTGCGGATAAAGATAACGCTGACGGCGCGACGGCAAAAACTAAAAATATCGCAAACGGAACGAATCCTGTTGCCGATACCGTGCCTGTTGAAGACGATTCCGCCCAAAAAGCGTTGGAAGAAATGCTTGCAAAAGTCAATGTGGGCATAACTGTATCGCACAAAAAATTCGGTGACGGAACAGTCTCTTGGATGTCAAATGACGGCAAGTATATCAGAATAAAATTTTCTGTTGGCGAAAAGCAATTTGTATTTCCCGATTCGTTTGTTTTAGGTTTTTTAGAATTAAAATAATATAAGAACAGCCCGACACAATGTCGGGTTGTTTTATCTTAAAAACATATATTTCTTTTGCGGGTTCATTCTTATGTGCCATATTATGTTTATTGGTGCAACTTCCCATTAATATATTCCTTTTGCTTTAAAAAACTTCACTCCCGCCAACATATGTTCTTTGAGTGTCGCACGAACTTTCACAAGCAACTCTGATATTTTTCTGTTATTGTCTTCCGACACATGCATCAATCTATTTATTGTACTCCAAAACACAGAAGCAGAATGCGCCTCGACCGGATTAAATCCAGCTTTAATAAATCTAACATAAGGTATCATCTCAACGATTTCCGGATTACCATTTAAGTCACACTGATGGACAATAGGAACAAATATCGGCTCGTCTCTCTTTTTATCAAGTCTTAGATAATATATGACATTGCGCATCTGTGCGTTAACAGCAATCGTCAAATATTCCCGGTATTCTATTAAAAACCTACCTTTTTCATTCCATAAATTATACTTTTCAATCCAATTTTTATAAACACGTCTGTAAATCATTGATGCCGCAATAATCATATTATCATTATCGTCCGCGGCATTGCAAATAAGATCTTCTATGGACACCTTAGAATCAAAAGCATTATCTATATTTGCTGCATCATAGATAGGCAAAAACTCTTGCAGTTTCTCATCCAGTTCAGTGGCAATCACCTTGCCAAACAACCTGGAATTCTCTTGCACATAACTAATAGCATCTTTTTGTGTTTTAATTTCATCAACGTATGTTAATTTTATCGCACCTGTCATTTTCTTTCTCCTATTTAATTTAAAAGTCTATTGGTAGCTTTATCTATCACTGCCTGAATAGTCTATCCAATATGGAACTAGCGTTTGAATTTTGGCATAAGTTTTTGTTGTCCTTCTCAAAGGTTGAGAGTATAAACATGTAAAAACACCTACCGCCCTACCCAACAACAAAATCTTGTTCAAAGAACTGTTTTTAATTGCAGATGACAAACTATTGTTTACCAAATCGCCACCGATAAACACCGCAATATGTTTCACCATTCCACATTTTTTGTTGAACTCCGCAATTGATTTTACTTGCATTTTGGAGAACAGTGCCATTCGCTTTTCAATTTCAGCACATGCATTATCAAGAATATTGTCTATACGATGATTGCACAATACGGTTTCTCCATCACAAGAATCAAAACTGCAATTATCATTGTGAATCACATCAAAATCGCCACTTTCAACCAATTTATTGGCAAAACAATTGACAGTATGCGTCAGTCTTTCTTTGTCCTTGTCAAAAATAGCAAGAGACGGGCTGTTCTTAACATCAAAGAACACGTCCTCGCCCTCAATGTTTTGCCCAACGAGAATTCCATTCGTTTCATCTGAGAAAATAATATTTTCCATTTCAAGTTTCTCCTATTCGTTTTTATTTTGCTTACGCAGTTTTAATTACCTTAATTTCTTGCTTGTATATGCGCAGAATATCATCACGAGTAAGCGTGAAATCGCGTTTTAACACATCTGCGTATTTTCTAATAAGTTTTGCATTTTTGACTATCAAATCGTTTGCCTTTTTCATACAATCGTTCAAAACTGCGGTGCATTTATTCTCAACCATTTGTAGCTTCGCCTCTGAAACGATAGTATTGCTAAACGGACCGTTTGCCGACTTACAATAATATTCAAATCCGTATACGCATCCACTCGTAACCAGTTTGTTGACCATTTCGCTTGCTTGCTCTATATCACACGATGCACCTAAATACTCATCTTGCTCAAAAAACACGTTTTCCGCCGCCTTGCCTGCAAGTGCGATGATTACTTGATTAAGAATTTCGTTCTTTCTTTGAACCGTGCGATCACATTGCGCGATCTTTACGTGTCCACCCGATTTGCCTTGAGGCAAAATGGACGCACTGCTCACACCTTCAATATTTAGTGTCAGCCCCGCAACTAGATGCCCCGCCTCGTGAATAGCAACGACTTCTCTATCTTGTTTTTCGAGCGGTTTTATTTTTTTACTACCCTTAAAAATAAGCTTGTTGATCGCTTCGTCTATGTCAGTTTGTTTGATAAAGTTTCTATCCGCAAGAACCGCCTGCAAACCGGCTTCATTTATCAAACACTCAATATCTGCACCGGAAAAGCCGTCCGTGATTTTGGCGATATTAGTGATATTGACCTTTTCATCTATTTGTTTGTCGTTACAGTACAATTGCACGATTGCTTTTCGATCTTCAACGTCGGGAAGCGGAATAATAAGCGTCTTATCAAATCTACCCGAACGAGTAAGCGCAGAACAAAGCATATCAACCTCGTTTACGGTTGCAATAACCATAATATCGTTTGACACGTTGTCGTCAATTGCCTTCAATACTTTTCTGGTCAAATCCATATCAAATGTATTACGAAAACCAACGCCCGGCACACCGACGAATTTATCCAATTCATCCATAAAAACGATTGCAGGTGAATTGTACTTTGCTTCTTTGAATTTCTCGTTCAAATAGTCGTATACGTTTGCACCGTCAATGTCGTTAAAGTCTATTTTTTGACAAAAAACACCGGATTCTTCGATAAGTGCCTCGGCAAGTGCCGTTTTTCCCACGCCCGGAGCACCACAAAACAGCACTCCGCGAGGCAATCTAAATCCGCGAGCGGAAAAATCCCCGTACTTCTTGATTATCTTGCAAAGATCCATTAGTTCTTTCTTTTCGCTGGCATAACCAGCAATTCTATCAAATTTACTCATTAGTTTTTATCTCCTTTTAAGCACACTTGCTTATATGATCGAACGCTGCGTAAAGCGCGCCACGTTTCACTTCGTTGATTCTATTGACTATAAATCTCTCTATATCGTTGTAAGTCGTGTTGGCTCCAACGGTTATGCTTTTTATATCTTTTTGCCACCACACGTCTTTGTGTTGCGCAGTGTGATCTGATATTCTTATCTTTTTTACGGCAAATCCGTATCGTATTACGAAATACATCGAACATGAGTCCGCGTACTCTCCCGTTCCATCGCACACATACTCCGTCTCTATGCTTGCACCATAAGCTTTTGCAATTCTATGTACCAATTCATTTATCTTATTTGTATTAGTTTTCAGCAACATTTTTCTTTCCTCCTTGGCTCTCGGTCATTTATCGAGTTCATTGTAACATCGCATATTCTTCAATTCAACCGAGCAAAGCGACACCACTGACAAATTTGTCAACGACTTAACATCTTCCCCCCCCCACAATTTTGTTTCTTCATTGTGAATTTTACAAAAAGCATTAAATAATAAAAAAAATCACACTACGCCTTTGGCATAGTGTGACAATTATTGACAAGATCTACCAGCATCAAGTAGTGCGCAAAATCGATTGAAGTAGTGCCGTTTTGCCATCTACAAAGAGTTCTCTCGTTTACGCCTAAGCGTTCCGCGATCTCACTTCTCATAAGATGAATCTTCTTGCACATTGCTAAAACCGTTGCTCCTGCTTGTTCTTTGTATTCATCCATAAGATGTACCTCCGATTGTTTTGTTTAGTACTCAAATCGTTTGTGGTAGATCTATCAATACTATGAACGTAGCGCAACGCCTATTAGGCATCGCAATGTTTGTTAAAATTATATCATTCTTTGACGATATGTCAAGCGTCGTTGATTGGCGCAAACGTCGCTGCGGGCACGTTATCTCGTTTCATCAACACACGCTGCTTTGACGATATCAAATTTCTTGGATTAAAACGGACTCGTCGTCCCCATCATTAAAGACGATCTATTTGCTCCTCCGTTTCGTTACGTTCTTCCTCGTCGTAAAAAAGTTGTTCGTTGCTTAAATTCTTATACCTCGGCAAATTATATGCAAAAGGCAAATTTATCAACCACATAAAATCTTTGCTATACGTTCCAAACGATTTCACCGTCGCAGAATATTTTTCTTTGAGCGCGTTCTTTTCGTTCAAATTATTGCCGACGAGCATACGTTGCAACACATAGCAGAAAAACGCATAGTAACTCGTAATACCTTTTATCTCAGCAACGTAATCCACCATTTTATGCACCACGTTAAGGTGTGCTATGGTTTTACGAAAATCGAGCAATATTCCGGCATTATCGTTTTTCTCGTTCAACACTGGCAGCACTCTCTTATCCGTACGACACTCTCCACCTGTCAATCTATTCACGTTGTCGACGATATAGCAATACGAGTGTTTTGAAAAGTGCGTCTGTTTAAGCAACTGATCGTTGACCTTTCTCATTGCCTTCCGTTCTTCTTTTGGCAACTTTGATATTTCGCCCTCTCTTGCATAATGCTTTTCAAAAATGAGCTTGTCTTGGTTTAAGAACTTTCTCGTCAGCGCAAGAGCCGTAGCTCCGCTACTCCAAGCCCGCTCTTGCTTGTTTGAAGCACACAACAAGGCGTAGTCTCTTTCGTACGTAGCACACGCGATGCTGAATCTCGTATTGATTTTTACCATACTCTTCGTAATAAGATATGCGATCGTCAAGTACAATCTGAACAAGCTTTTCTTTCGATTACTTTCACAGAATTTGTCTTTCCGTTTCATCTCGTCAAATAAAGAGCCTATCTCTTCATCAAAGTCTCGGATAGAAAAATCGTGCAGTTTTTTTAACAAGATTTTCCGCATCTCACCATAACTCGGCAAATCCTCGTCTCCGTACAACGCTACGAAATACCTTTGTATTTGCAAATCCGGCAATTCGTCAAGTGCAAATTTCACAAGCGTTTTATTTTTCATAATTGCTTGGCATTCCGAAGGTTGATTATATCTCACGATATAAGAAAACCACTTGCTTTTTATGATACTATTGGCTATAAAATTCAATCGACGATCTTTTTTGCACAACATTTTTCGTATATTGTTATACTCTTTTGTGCGCAACACCTTTCCGTCGTCATTTCTCAAAACATTGCCACTATCGTCCTTTTTATATTTTTCTATCCTTTTACCAAGCAATTCAAATGCGTCGAAAAAAATCGTTTCGTTGTCAACGTCTATTTCTTTTTTCATTTTGCTGATACTCTTCACCACGCGAATTTGACCTGAAATAGTCCCGCATTTTGACAAAACGTTGAAGTTATCGACGAACTCGATTTTTGCGCCACATTGCTCTGCCGTTTCTATCAAATCGTTTATACCATCAAGTTTGTTCATCATTGCGCAGCAAAACTCGTTAATTTCTTTTCCGTCGAGAAACTTGCAAAGAAAATATATGATTTTTGCAACGCTATCGGTATTGGCAGAGGTTATACAGAAACGCTCAATCTCGCTTTTATCCAATGCCCCGTTTGAAAATTTGACTGCTTCTTCCTTGTCTGGCACGATTACACCTTTCGCCTCTTCTTCAAACACATTCTTCATTGCGTCGAATCTCGGCTTTACTTGTGCGTATATTATTTTTGCGTACTTTGAATATATATCCTCTCTACCAATATCTCCGTTCATATTGGCACGCAAATCTGCAACCATTTGCTCTCTTATGGTCGTACGCTCATTTAATTCCTTAACGAGTATAAAACACAGGACTGTATACAATTTATTTCTATAAGTATCGTAATCCTTACTTTTTATATAACTCATATCTTGCGCGATTATCGCTTCTTTGAGCTTTTTGGTGCTTATCCCGATATTGTTACCTTCTTTGCTCACCACAAAGTAATAATACTCTTTGAGGAGATCTTCTCTTGCGACTTCGGGATAAATCTTTGACAAAATATAAAAGTTGTTCTTGCCGTTTTTAACGAAATTGTCGTTTATATCGTCAATTCCTTTTGAATAAACTGAATTTATCACATCGTTTAACTCCGGCGCAACGGCGTCGAAAAAGCGTGAAATATTAAACAGCGCGTCAAGAGAATCAACCAAACCTCCGCCCTTTTCTCGATCGTTATCGCTTGAAACTTTTACTTTCGCGTGTGCACATATTTGCCTCAAAAATGACAACACCCTCAACACGTTAAAATTGTATCGCAAGATTTCATTTCTCTCTTTTATGCAATCGTCGCTTTTCTTTGTCTTCTTGTCGATTTTTTTGAAAACGTTATCAAAATATGAATAGTATGCTTCCGTTCTCTCCAATAGCGCTCTTGCTTGACGGAAAGTATCGGTTTCCTTTTGTCCGTCAAAGTCTTTAAGCATATACAGCGTACCGATAACGTCGTTATCTGACTGTAATTCGTCCCTGCTTAAATTGTAGAACGAATAAATGATATTATTGATGTATGTACCAAGGATTTTTTGAATATCAAAAATATTGTATGCGATTTGCACTCTCAAATTATCGTTGGGAAACGTCCTTCCAAAAAAGAGTTCTTCCGCAACGCTTTTGATGCCTATATAGTCTTTTCCGCACTCGTTTGAATACGGATTGCATATTGTCGACTTAACGTCTTTCTCGTCCTTTTTAATCGTTCCGTCTTTTTGCCTTTCTTCAACGGTCATGCGTTTTTCAAGATTGATGCTGCACTCGTCAACGTTTGAATCAAACATTCTCACGTCTTCTCTAATAGTCTCTCCGTTTGGATCGGTAATCCTCTCTATGTGAGAAGACTTTGAGTCTTTTGAAGACGTAAACGATGCAATAGCGATTTTGTTGTCAAATCCCAAAACCGTTTTCAACCCCATTGCCTTTGCTTGCGTCTTCTTTTTCTCTCTTTTGATAGAGATATTAGTGTAATATTCGTCTTTTGAATCCGCGGGGTTAATATCTGCTTCACATTCAAAAACGGCAGTAGCATCATCTTGCCGTTTTGCCCATTTTTGTTTGTTTTGTCTTTCTCTCTCTTCTCTTCTTTGTTTTGCGGTGATTTTCTTCGCCATAATATCCTCCGAAATATTCTTGAAAGCATTATACACCAAATCATGTCTATTTTCAATAACCACTTCGATTTTCGATGACAGATTTGTCACAAACAAAGCACTCGTACAATTGCACGCTCGCTCCTAAAAAATACAATAGCCATTCAAACCGAATGGCTATTGTACTTATTGCTTACCGCATTGGTTGAAGACCTTGTCTTAGAGCCATATCAAACCGAATGGCTATTGTACAAATACACAATTTAAGGAGGCACAGTCTTAGAGCCATATCAAACTGAATGGCTATTGTACACAACTACCATTACACTGTCTATTACAGAAGTCTTAGAGCCATATCAAACTGAATGGCTATTGTACCTCAAATTTAGCACGGAATCGTCCGTTTGTCAAATATAATAACATTTTAGGTTTTACCGCCTTGCCTCAGTTTTGCGTCATAAACTTAAAAAAGCCCGCAAACACCATAAAATAAAACGTGTATGTCCTATCTCAAGCATACGCATTTTTTCGTGTCCAAGCAATCTTTTATGCATCTCCAAAAAACCACGTTTCATCTGTAACACATTTTTATAGACACTCTTTTAAAAACATTCCGATTTATTGCCTTTCGTCGCGGCGGTTTAGCACAGAGAAAAGCCTATATCAACGGCAAAATTATTGCTTGTTCGATATGGGCTGTTTTATTGTAATCGCAATAATTTACGCTGGTCGTTGACATAGGCATCTTGTGATTTTAGTGATACGTTTTTGAGTTTTCTCGGTGCTGCACCGTCTTGTTGTCGAAAGGCAAATAAAACTTGGAGCGTATCCACAAATGAAAAAACATATTGAAAATTATGATGTTTTCAAAGAAGCAATCTCGGAAAATAACGTTCTTGCAATGGCAGAACAATTGGCGATGTATGAAACACGATTCCTTATAGGTTATATGGGAAACCGAATACAAAAGATGTATGCAGACCTATGCGTTGATATAAAGCGTAAAAACGATATTAACCACACTTTCAGCAACAGTTATGATTTAGTGCAAGAATGTGCGCTATTCCTTTGTAATCATTACGGAAAGCAATTAAACGACGTTTTGGTATACGATAAAAAGGGCAAGGCAATAACAGTCAAGATTGCATGCATGAGAGCAATGTCTAAACTTATAACCCGCAAAACAAGCGATAATTATCGTTCCGTAAGCCTTGATGCCTTAACGTCCGTCAGCGAGCCGTCTTGTGAGCTTGAAGAAGATGTTGTCAAAGACTATACCGCCTATGATTCAATCGTTGACAGCCTAAATCTGACGGACAACATGAAAATTGCGCTCGAATGCAGGCAAAACGGATTAAGCTATCCAGAAATTGCCGCCATACTTGAACGAGCGCAATCCACCGTGTTTGAATACTTCATCAAAATGCGCCAAAGATATAACGCAATTTGTTGTTCCCTGCCCTCTTAATTTATTTGGCAATGGAGAACATTACTTTGTTTTTACCTACAACGACATTGTTGTCTATCAATTGCCGTTAAAACTGCCTTGGATTATCCATATATCCTTGATGTCTTAATTCTAATGTTAGCAATTGTTTAGGGCTGAACACGATCAGGATGACACACATCAAATCATCACAACACTAACGTTTTTAATCATCTAACGACATAAGTTCGTCAATTTTGGATACTATTTCGTTTTGTCTTTCATATATAAGCAATCTTTTGTTGTATTCGTAATATTTTTCACATCCGTATTTGCCTATAAAACGCGCCACGTCTTTATTTATAGTAAGTCCAGTTACGAATATCAGCATCTCTTGTCCATTGCCAAACGCTTTTTCCAAAAACGCAAACGCATTGGTCATTTCTGCTTGCGCCGATGCAACCTTCTTCTTAAACTTGGCCAGCTCATCATAATAAACAGTTTTAATTTTTTCCAAGACGTCGTCGTTATCACCCGGCAAATCGTTTATACATTGTTTCATAATTGCAACAACACTCATTGCGACCTTTCTATTTTCGACTGTTATAGTAGACGCCATATTTTTGCGTTGTATCTTATTGACAATCTCGTCGATTTGCGAAACAAATATGTCCACTGGCTTTTTCAAACTGCAACTGCAAGTTTTTTGGAACTGTTGAATTTGTTGTCGAAGTTCTAATAATACGTTTTCTTTTTTGAGTATGTGTCCGATGGTATCACCTATATTGCTCAACAACAAATCAAGCAATGCAATTCTTTCGTCAAACTGCGCTTTTTTGAGCTTATTATAGGTCTCGTCAGTAGCATTTCCACTGAGAATCTTATCAATGGGATAATCCGCCTTGTATTTAACAAAAAGGTCGTAAAAGAGTGCAAAGTTTTTGGAGACGACACTGTTTTGCAGATATTGCTTGATAAGATTTTCGTCGATCCTTATTCCTTTCCGCTCATAAATACGCATTATATCCGACAAATCACTCCATCCGCGCGCCGTAACGAATTGTTTTCCGCTCGGCGTTGATTCAATCTTATAAAAACAATCGCGCTTGTTTTCAAGATAGGATATAATTGCGGGGTGGGTATGCATATTGATTGCGTACTCTTTCCAGGTGTCAAAATCGGGTTCTATCTCAATTTTTTTCAGTCTATCCCAAGTGGCGATATCAAATTCCCTCACCGATTTATTATATTCGGGAGGATTGCCCGCTGTAACGACGATCCACCCCGCGGGTACTTTGTGACAACCAAACGTTTTATACTGCAAAAATTGAAGCATTACAGGAGACAAAGTTTCAGAAACGCAATTGATTTCGTCAAGAAACAATATCCCCTCTTTGACGCCCGTTTTTTCCATCAGTTCGTATACGGACGCTATTATTTCGCTCATCGTGTATTCGGAAATGTTATATTCCTTTCCGTCAAAAACCTTTTTCTCGATAAACGGCAACCCCAGTGCAGATTGACGCGTATGATGCGTCATAGAATAATTGACAAGACCAATGTTTAAGTCCGCCGTTATTTGAGATATAATGGCAGTTTTTCCTATTCCGGGCGCTCCCAATAAAAATATCGGGCGTTGTCGTTCAGCCGGTATAACATATTCTCCGAGTTCGTCTTTTTCAAGATATGCGGATATTGTGTTTTTTATTTGTTCTTTCGCTTCCTTTATATTCATATACCAATCCTTTGCGTCAAATCAAAAATTGATCGAACACTTCTCTATCTCCATATTTTTTATTGCGATATTCAAGCAAAATCGCGACGAATCCAGGGCTGTCTTGTGCCGTTGCGTAATCGATATATTCTTGAATCTGCTCATAAGTAGCCCTTGACAAATACTTTTCCATCGACGTCATATTGGCGTTTCTGCTGATCGCACTACGAATTACGGCATCGTCCAGTGCACGCAAAATCAAATACATCTCTCTCTTCACGCTATCCGTATCTTCAATATCACATTTCATATCGCCCAATACGAACAATTCGTGTGCCGTTTTGATTTTGTAAGTCAAAGAAAAGTGCTCGCCGAACTTCATTACGCCGTTATCGAAATACTCGCGACGACACAAATCATAATCGTATGAATACTCTACGACGGACTCGATTTTCACGCTGTAATTTTGCAACGTTTTTCTCATTTTGGTTCTTGCGTCTTCGGTCAATTCAAGATCTTTATATCTATGGACAACGTCTTTGAACTCATCCATTTCACTAACAAACAACGGCAATTGCTCTGCGATCAAAATTTTGTTCTCTTTTTCTATTTTTTCACGCCATTGTTCACGCTGATCATCGGTCATATCCAAAAAGTGAGCAATCTTAACAGGTTCGGATATAACGTATTGCGAACCGTCCAATCTTTCCGCAACTCCGTCATTCACTTCAAAGAAGGTTCCGGATTCGCTCTCCCAGATGAGACTCGATACTATCGGTGCAAAAATCGGTTTGCTTAAATAGGCTTGATTGAACACTTTTTCCGAAATCGTTTCGCCTTGAATAAAAATTCTGCGCCAATATTGTTTTCTCAACTCATAAAACTCCTCGACGTCATTTTTCAACTTGGCAACGCAATCTGCAACTTGTGCATCTTCTTCCGTTTTTGCGGGGAGCTTTCTCACCGTTTTACCGGTTGCGACCTCAACGATATTCATCTTGAAATCGGAAGAGATCCTTGCTTGATATTCTTTTCCGCCCGCAAAGAATTTCCTTACGCCGTTTTTGTCAAAACCGAAATCCGGCAATATTACCAAGTCGCGATATTCTTGTTCACAATATCCTCTCATCTTTGCGTATTTTCCCAAATCGCCCTTCTTGACAATATAGTCTTTTGCCGTTTGCGTATTGCTATAATACAGCGCATCGAGCATACGTTCCGCCCACAATCTTTGAGGATGCGTATCTCTTCGTCTAGACGAAATTAGCTGTATGCTCCACTCAATACTTTCGTCGTTTGCAAGTCTTGCAAAAGTGATTTGCTCTTGCGATGGAATTTTTTCAACTACCTTTTTCAAATACTCATTTACAGAATTTTCGTCTAGTATCTCTAAAATCTCATTCGCCTTTTCCGACAATACGACTTTTTTTGTACTTGCTTCGGTTATCAGTTCGTTCCACAACCCGCCAGAACACGGCAGATGAGAATTCTTATAATACACCTTCTCTATCGTCGTCCGTTGCGCGTCTTTATCGATATATTTTTCTTCAAGACGTCTCACGTTTTGCGTTGCGCCGTCGCATCTTTGTATCGGCAACGAATCGCAGCCGAAGAAAGCGTAATCTTGGATGTCTACGTTATCGTTTGGCATAACGACGTCTTTTAGCAACGAACAATACAAAAACGCAGAACTGCCAACGTATTTCAAACCACTACCGATTGTCACACTCGTCAAATTGCTACAATTATAGAATGCGCCTTCACTTATAGATGAAACGCTATCCGAGCAAACGACGTTTTCAAGGCACGTCGCTCCCGCGAAAGCAAAAGGCTTAATCGTCTCAACGCCATCGGGAACGACCAGCGTTGTGACCAATTGATTGTCTATATACAAGTTGTGAGCGTACCACAAAGGATTTTCAAATTGAGTACCAAACGAGATATCACACCAAGACTTAATATCACCACCATAATCCACAACCTTAAAATCGGAACAACCGACAAACGCCGTTTCACCTATACTTTTTATAGTTTTGGGGATTGCAACTCTCTCGACGCCTTTGCATTTTGAAAAAGCGTTGTTTTCTATTCTCGTCACGCACATTCCGTCTATCTTTTCGGGGATTACAATCGTCTTTTTGACACTATTGACAGATTTTATCGTATATTCTCCATTGTTTTTTATCAATTTGAAGATCTCTTTGATGTCAGCCGACGACACGGCTTGATCGCAAGACACGTCTTCCGCCTTTTCTTGTTCTGCATAATTTTGTTCGTTATACTCTCTAATCACGTTTGCGATTTGCGAATTCGCCTTGGCGCATTGCAATGCATAATCAACATCTTTGTATGTAAGGCCTAAATCCGGTACTTTCAACAGCTCAACGAATGCATTAACGTTTTCTCTTTCCACTATCGTTGCAAGGATATTCATACGATTCTTTCTTGCAAAGTCAAAAATTGCGTCAACGTCATCCGTTTCCAATCTATCGCCACACAACCAATCTATAACGGCGTTGATTTGTTGTGGTTTGTTGCGTATACATACAAAATACGATAGTTCTCTCGGACATCTAGAAAATGATTTGGATATAAAACCGGAAATATTACCCGTGATATATTTGAGCGATTTACAACCTACAAACACGCTAGTCCCCTTGCATTTTTCTGACAAAACCGTAAGCTTCGTTAAATTTAAGCAATCCTCAAATGCACCTTCGCCTATCGTTCTTACGTTGTTCGGAATTGAGATTTCTTCAAGTCCACTATTGCAAAATGCATATTCTCCTATTTCTTCGATACTGTCGGGAATCATTATTTCCCGCAAATTTGAGCAATATGAAAATGCCGATCTACCTATTTTTTTTACGCTATTTGGAATTATAACACGACGCAAATTCTTACATCCGGCAAAAACGGCTACTTCTATTACTCTTATGCTATTTGGCAGAGTTATTTCTTCAAGTCCACTATCAAGGAATGCACGTCCTCTTATTTCTTCAATACTGTCGGGAATGTCAATATGACGCAATTTCTTACATCCGTAAAAAACGCCTTCTTCTATTACTCTTTTGCTATTTGGCAATATTATTTTTTCAAGCCCACTATTAAGGAATGCGCCTTCTTCTATCTTTTCGACATTGGTCGGAATCGTTATTTCCCGCAAATTTGAGCATTTCTCAAATGCCCTACTATCTATTTTTTTTACGCTGTCCGGAATTATAACACGACGCAAATTCTTACATTCGCTAAAAACGCCTTCTTCTATTACTCTTATGCTATTTGGTAGAGATATTTCTACAAGTCCACTATTACTGAATGCATCTTCTCTTATTTCTTCAATACTGTCGGGAATGTCAATATGACGCAAATTCTCACACCAGGTAAAAACGCCTTTTCCTATTGCTCTTATGCTATTTGGTAGAGATATTTCTTCAAGTCCACTATTTCTGAATGCATCTTCTCTTATTTCTTCAATACTGTCGGGAATGTCAATATGACGCAAATTTGAGCATCCGCTAAAAACGTCTTTTTCTATTACTCTTATGCTATTTGGTAATATTATTTTTTCAAGTCCACTATTAAGGAATGCGCCTTTTTCTATCTTTTCGACACTGGTCGGAATCATTATTTCCCGCAAATTAAAGCAACCCTCAAATGCCCTACTATCTATTTTTTTTACGCTGTTCGGAATTATAACACGACGCAAATTCTTACAATCGCTAAAAACGCCTTTTCCTATTACTCTTATGCTATTTGGTAGAGATATTTCTTCAAGTCCACTATTACTGAATGCATCTTCTCTTATTTCTTCAATACTGTCAGGAATGTCAATATGACACAAACTCTTACATAGGCAAAAAACGTTTTTTTCTATTACTCTTATGCTATTTGGCAATATTATTTTTTCAAGTCCACTAAAAATGAATGCGCTTTCTTCTATCTTTTCGACACTGGTCGGAATCATTATTTCCCGCAAATTTAAGCAATCCTCAAATGCCCTACTACCTATTTTTTTTACGCTGTTCGGAATTATAACACGACGCAAATTCTTACAATCGCAAAACGCGAAACTCTCTATTTCTTTGATGCTATTTGGTAGAGATATTTCTTCAAGTCCACTATAACGGAATGCGTATTTTTCTATCTTTTCGACACTAGTCGGAATCATTATTTCCCGCAAATTTTTACATCCGTAAAACGCGTTGACTCCTATGACAACAACTTCTTCCGGCACTGTAACGACATCGTTGTTACCAGAGTATTTTTTCAAAATGCCATTTTCGATTATAAAATCGTTTTGATTGTTCATCTCTTCCATATTTTTCTCCTTTTGCAATTATATTTCCTTTATTTCATTTGAACGCAGAACGAGTTTTATTGCCCACGGCGGGACGAATAACCTTTCTGCGTTTTGAAAACTATCCATCAGTACGAATGCCGTTTCAAACTCCGGCTTTTTCTCCGGGAACGTTCCATAGCCGTCCGTAAAATATATCAACCCTTTGAAATCGTCAAATTCGCCTTTTTTTATAAGCTTATCGACGTACTTGAAGACCGGTCGAAAATCAGTTCCGCCCATTCCGCGAATCTCAACGTCGTCTATATATCGTTCCAATTCTTCTTTGCTTGTGATCTTCGTATCGGATTGTATTGTGGCGTCACATTGAATGACGTGGACGTTGAACTTGGTGAAAAAGCTCTCCTCGTTTTTCAAGATATCGTAGGTCGTCTGCAAAAACTGTTGCACCAAACCGAAAGCCGTAGATCCGGAAGTGTCTATTGCAATTGCCACTTCTTTGATTTTCTTCACCGTTTTATATTCCAACGGCTCGATCAACGGCATATTTTTATACAACTGCAACCCGTAAGTGTAAAACGACATATCAAATTCGTCGTCATTTATCTTCATACACTCGCCGGACGATACGAATCTTCGCAGAAACGACGCATATACGTCATTCTTTCGGTCGAAATCACGGAAGTTTGCCACCAATGCATCTGCCAAATCACCTTGCATTATATTGAATGAAGAAATGCCTTCGATCACTTGGTTTGCAAAATTTTCCCACTCTTGCAAATCACTCTGCATACCAACTGCTATGATGCCACAGTTTGGGAACCACAGCACGTGATTGTCCACGGAAAACATATCGCAAAGCTTGTTTATTTCTCCTTCTGTCAAACTTTTATTGACGAGATATCGATACATTTTTTCCGCGGTGATGATGTCAACGTCGTCTTTCAACGACTCAAAGTATTTGTTTTGCTTTTCGACTCTCGGCGCATATATATCGGATATATTAAGAGAATTCAACACCCATTCCACGGCAATATCGCACGCCAAATTCCAGATAGGCACGTTGATCGTCGGCGACGCATAAAAATGACAATACACACAGTGAAAAATCACGTGCAAATAGTCTCTCGTCACTTCCGTCGGGCACTTTTTGTACGTTTTCAACACGTGATACGGGCTGTAAAAAACCGTGCTCCCGTCAGTTGCATAATTGTCAATGTCTTTTGCCACGAGATTCAATTTGCATATCGCAAAATTCAGAAACCGCAACCGCAGCTCCAACACTGCTTGCACTTGCTTAAATATCTCACGCGCAAGATCTTCTATTTTTTTGTTTTTATCATCATTCGTATTCATTTTGACCACTTACATCAACGCTTTTATCAACGCCTCGGCATCGTTTACCGTGTCAATGCGATAGCATTTATAATTCGTGTCTTTTGCCAACGAACAGCTATCGTCGTTTTGACCATCGAACACTATTACTTTTTTGTCTTTCCAAACCAAGTCGGCAAGACCGGGTTTTCCTTCGACGTAAAAGCCAATATCGGTAAAATCGTGTTTTACGGTTTCGTTCTTAATAAACTCGGTCAACAAAAACTGCCTAATCGCTTCCTCCATTGATATCAATCCTCAATATAGTCAACAGATTCCGTTTTTTACACTCAAACCGTCATCGAGCAGTTTTAGCTCCTTAGCCCCTGCGGGAGCGATTACTTCTTCTGTTACAGTACCGAGATACGGCGCAAGAAACTCATACGCTTTGTGTCTGTCCAATATCTCGTGATATCTTTGGTTGGAATAACTGCGTAAGCAATTGTAGCAAGAAGTATCACATCCGCATTTTTGCATTTTTTCACAAGCGGCAGAAATAACGTTTTGCAAAACGAGAGGTTCTAGCAATCGTCTGACGTGTCCCGCTCCTCCTGCAACCATGTCGTACAATACGATAGAGTGTGACATTCCGCATTTTCCCACATTGAAATAACCTTTGATGCATCCGCTTATCACCGACTTATACAAGTGTTTTTGAAACAGTTAACCGCATCACACTGTGAACTGAACTTCTCCCTTTCTGGGCATAAAGAACATATCCATTTCGTAAAGTTTGCGTTGTTTTCCGAATTTGCCATATTTGCCGTTGATAAAGTCCATAAAGAACATATCGAGACGACTTCCCGGGTTAAATCCATATCCGCAAAGCGACATAAACTGAATGATTTCGGTTTTGGTTAAATTAAGCAAAACCGAGAATCTAAACACGTCAATTTTTGACAATGTTTGATTGTATCTCACTTTTTGTCTTTTGCGACAGTCATATTCTTTAAGCGCTTTTTTGTAATTTACATTTTTTTGAGAGCAATAATCATCGATGAAATCGTATGGATATTTATATGGATTCGGGTTCGGCCAAAGATCCGGGAAAAACATATCTTCGGGATTTATATCGGCAACAAATTTGATGATATTCAAAAAAGAGTGCTTGTCCGCATAAGCTTCCTTGAGTTTTGAGTTGTTATGCGCAACTTCATCAGCAAGGTCACACGAATCATAATATACCCCTTGGACATTTCCAGCACGCTCTAAAAGCATTCTCCGCTCATCCTCGTAAAGTTGCTCTTTTAGCGGTTTCGGATTCAAATACGCAATCACTGTCGCATTGATTATATCTTCTTCGGTTTCGACTTCTTTATCGGAAATCTCGGAAAGCACATCCAACACCGCTTCATACGCTTCTTTATCCGAATAACCGTTTGCGCCTGTGCCGATAATCGGCAAACCAATCGTTTTGTATCCGTGATTGATTGCATAATCCACGACAGACTTATATGCCTTGCGCAATTGAGTGCAATTTGCATCGTCGTTTTTCTTAAACGGGGTAACGATATGCAAAACGTGGGCGGATTGCAAATCGCCGCCTTCCGTTTCGATTATTTTGCCATACGGCATATCTTTTTGAGCATCTATCAAGGTTTTTACATCTTTTCGGTTGATGCCTTTAATGATGTTTTTGCATAGTCTTCCGTACACTGCGCCGTTGGTCCCAAGGCTGTTCAAAACCGCGTCGCCTTTGTATTTGAGTGCATCTCCGTAAGTAACTGAAAATGACATAATAATCCACTCCCACTTTTAATACTATCTATTAGCTTTTTCTTTTTCTCGAACTAATACCGAGGCGTACGACTCATCTCCAATCCTATTGTCTTCAATAAAGCGTTTGGCGTCTTCAAATGGTATTCTTCTATAACAGGCATAAATACACGCAACGTCATCGAGGCTTGCATCATCGGGTGAATTTTCAAACACTGAAATCACTTGTGCGTAGGTCTTTCCTATTTCCAAGAACGCTTTCAAAATTCTCTTAATAAACTTTGTATCGTTGTTTGAAATCAACCACGTGATTTTTTGCGCTGCCTCGTGCATAGTCATACCATCGGAAAGAGTCGCGCCGGACGCAATTGCTTCCGCATAAGATATACCTCTATCGTCACACTCTCTCAAAATGCGTCTCGATTCTTTCACGGTTCTTCCGTATCGTTCCGCCATCGTTCGAGCAGCATCATCCAATGAAATTCTTTGTTTTTTTAATTTTAAAACTTCCTCTTGTGAGTATGCCTCGTTGGTTTTTATAATCTCGGGAATAGGCTCGTCCACGTTTACGCTATCGCCACTACCAATTCTTTGAAGTCCTTTTGTTTTTTTATCTTCTTCGGACATTGCTTCAAATTCTTCCGTAAACTCATAACCCATAAGTTCCGTAAGCGTTCTCAAATCGCTAAGAGTCATTGTACCATCTGCAAACATAAGATACATTCCGCCGAGAATTTCTTCATCGGTCTTGCCTTCTTTTTAAGTTGTTCAAGTGCTTTTTTTGCTTCTTCAATCGTCATAATTAATCCTCTCTACTCACATAAATATATAATTATTATAACACGCCTATGTTTCTTCTTCAATATCGAAATATAGATTTTTGTTTGTTTTGAATGTCACCAGTGGTGGCATAAGTTCAGTATATAACAGAGTGCGTACCATTTTAAATTTTCTTGAAATCACCACACCACGTCTTCCCACCGGTTGTTGCGCCACATTGGATTTGACAACGCAAGACTATGCTCTAAAGGGGTTGACCATATCTTGATGTAGTATTCCGTACCGTCTTTATCATATTGTTTTGCCCATTCAAGTTGCTCGCGAGTGCACTCGGAAAACCAAGTGCCCTCTGCGATGCATTCAAAACCATCCATAGTCATATCCTGCCCAAATTTACGCTTGTTCCGTTGGGAATTTTGCGTTCATCATACGGCGATATTCGTATCTTGCACGTCCATCTTTCGTACAATCTATCAGTCTTTCCCAATCGGACTTTGAGAACTGTTCTCGAAGCGTTTTTACTTCTTGCAAACACTTGGCAAAGGCATCTTTATCATTGCCAAAAAACAACTCATTTGCCTTCTTATATGCTTTTGCATATAGGTTGAACGTTTTGGATGCGTCATTGCTTTGCATATCAACGTCAGCCGTTATCCACTCTATTCCGTTGGCGAAATCCCAAATGCTTGCCCACGAGTCGTTTTTTGATGGCGCGACATTCTTTGCCGATTTTGTGTCAGCAGTAGATAAACTATTCTCTCCGCTTGCCGAGTCGTTTTCATCGGTTTCTTGTTCCCAGCCTTTAGTCTTTTTATCTTCTTCGGACATTGCTTCAAATTCATCCGTGAATTCATATCCCATAATACCGATAAACGTTCTCAAGTCGCTAAGACTCAACTTATCCTCCGTGTACATTCCGTACAAAACTTTGAGAATATCGTCTTCGGTTTCACCCTGTGATTTCAAGTCTTCGATTGCTGCTTTTGCTTCTTCGTATGTCATTTTTTTATTCCTCCTCGTTATTCGTTGCGTTGTTTTCTTCGACATTTCCGTTCAATGCTTCAACGGGATTTGACTTTGATTCGAGTTCGGCAAACATTGCCTTCATCGTAGCGTTGCCGCTCGTAAGTTTTTTTATTGTAAGCGTGTCGAGTTTGCGTTCCGCCGCCGTCAAATGTTTCTCGGATTTGAGCAAATTATCTTTCACTTTCATCAAATGCTGTATCGTTGCATCGATTTCGTCGATAGCGTTTGAGAATCTGTCGGATGCGTCCTTATAGTTCTTGCCGAATTTGTCCTTGAACTCGTTGAGTTCGCTTTCAAAGTTCGTGACGTCGATATTCTGGCGTTTGACCATCTCGGCTTCTTGCTTGTATTTGAGCGAATTGAGCGCGGCATTGCGAAGAATGGATATGATTTGGATGAAGAATTGCGGTCTTATGACGTACATCTTCTCATATTTGTAAGAAACGTCCACAATGCCGGTGTTGTACAATTCGCTGTCTTGCTCGAGCATAGATACGAGGATTGCATATTCGCACTTTTTCTCGCGTCTATCTTTGTCGAGTTCGGCAAAGAAATGCTCGTTCTTGTGCTTCGTTGCAGTGGTTTCCATCTCGTTTTTCATCTCAAACATAATGGACAAGATTTCCGTACCATCTTCTGCAGTTTCACGATAGATATAGTCGCCCTTACTGCCGGTTTTTGCATCGTTATCTTTGCCAAACTCTGCGCGCGGGAATGCAACCATACGCATTTCGTTAAACTTGTTTTCGCAATGTTGCTCAAGGTCTTCGCCCACCATTTTCGTGGAAAGCTTCGTCCTGTAGTCTTTGAGATATGCGATTGTCTCGTCTTTCATTTCCAACTCTTTTTCGTATTGAGAAACGATCAAACGCTTTGCCTCTTTATATTGGTTTTCACTCGTTTGAATGGCTGATTTGAGTTCGTATATCTCTTTTTCTTTTTCTGCGACTGCCTTTTCAATCTTATATGTAAGGTTTTCGCTTTCGTGCTCAAGTTTGGCTTTGAGTTCCGCGATATAAGTATCCTTTTGCGCAACTATGTTTGCATTTTCCGCCGCCGCTTTCATTGCCGCAAGTTCGGCGTCCTTTTTCATATCGCGCATAATTCTGTCCGTTTCTTTTTTGACCGACGCATCAAACTCTTTGGTACGCACTTGCTCAAGCAAGGTTGCATATTCGCTTTCATCTACCGTAAAAATTGTTCCGCATTTGGGGCATTTGATTTCTGCACTCATAATTAGTTCTCCTTTATTTCGTATTCTTGTGTAAATATTTGTTCGATTGTTCCCGTTGCCTCTTTCAACGTTGCTTGATATGCAACGGCCGTTTCCAGATTCTTGAAGAAAAGATAAGAGGTGTTGTCCGTTTTGAGCTTTTCGAGCACTGCGTTTATGCTAAATCCGTTCGTTGAATCAGTACAATCTTTTATGCACTTGATTACTTCGAGGTAGTCAAACTCATCTTCATCGTTGCATTGCTCGGAGTCTGCAATCAAACATTCTGCAAGCAACCTTTCGGATGTGGAGAAGAACCAACTCATCGTTTGATGTTTTTCTTCTTTCTTGAAGCAAGCAACGAATTTCGTATCTTTTACTATTTCTTCTCCGTATTTTACCGAACACAACTTGTCGTATTCATAACGATTTACGATAGCGGACGGATTGCAACCGTTTTTTGCCTTTGGCAAACTCTTTATCGTCCACTCCGCCAAAAAGGTCGGGATTTCTTTGTAGTACGCTTCCGCAATGGCGCAAGATATAGCAGCGGTCGTATCGCAATCTCCGCCGATTGATATCGTCGTTCTCAAACAATCTTCAAACGAGTTTGAGATAAGGAAGCAATAAATTGCTTGCGGCACGGTGTTTTGACAAATCTCCTCGCCGTGATAATACGTTCTTCTCAATTCCTCATAATCGAAATCGAGATTGTAGTATTGCTCGACGTATTTGCGGATAAACTCTTTGTCCTTGCCAATTCTTGCATAGTACACGCACATTGCGGTTACTTCCGCACCTTTAAGTCCTTCCGGATGATCGTGCGTAACTTCCGTAACTGCTTTTGAAAGTTTTTTGACTTCTTCCTCGTCACGCCCGTACCATCCACACGCAGAAACTCTCATAGCCGCACCATTTCCAAAACTGCGATAGGATTTTCGAGTATTGCTATACAGCGCCCAGTTGAAAAATCTTCCGCCGTATCCTGCATTTGGATATGCGCGCGCCCATTTTCTTATGGTATCGATAACCTCGTCACGATTGTTTGCTACGTGGCGTTGCAGTATATCGCACACCGCAAGCGTCATAATAGTGTCGTCCGTTGCTTCAAAATCGTTTTGGGTGATTTCAAAGTCTTTTGTCTTAATGTTGTTGAATTCGTATTTGGAACCTACCGAGTCCCCGATAATTGCACCTAGCATGGCAATTTCTCCTTTTTGTTTTTGTGTTTTGTTTGTGCCGGCTTCGTTTTACAATTGCATTATAAAATGCCTCAGTTTTCATTTCTACACCCCTAGAGGGGTAAAATTCTCAATCCTCATTTCGTTTTTACCACGTCTAGAATTTTGCCATCAAAACTGCGAACGTAAGGAAAGTAGTCTTCGCAAGCCTCCCAATATCGCTCTATTACGCCTTGATGTTTTTCATTGTTGTTTTCGTAGAGTACAGTTTCTCCAATTGAATACTTGTGCGCATCTTCGAAGGGAACTTGAACTATTTTCCTAACGCCGTTATCGTTGACGATAGCCAATAAATAAATTGCATAATAATCTGGTTGATATAAACAGTTGTCATAATCAAAAATGTTACCTTCTCGTTCTAAATCGCAATCAGAATACCTTTTGCGATATTCGTCATAGAATTCTTGAGAAAAGGGTGTTTCAATTGTTTCAATCGGTGTTTCAACAGTGCAATATATTTCGCCATTTTTCTCAATGAGTTTTGCATGAATTTCGCTATCGTCCTCATAGCCTATTGATTTAAAATACTTGTTTTCAATCGGACATCTTTCTTCGCACAATACAAACTGTGCTATTCGAGGGTTTATATCATGATTTATACAAAACAAATAATTGTCGTAATCTTCTTGTTTTGTAACGCCATATCTTTGGTATTCATCGATTTTGCCGTCATCTTTATAGCGCTTTGCAACCCTATCGTAATACATAATCAATTCGGCCAACGTATCATAGCGCAACTCAATTTTTCTTTCAAGGTCGATATAGGTTATAGGTCTGATAGATTTTGCTTGTTCTTCGCTTGCAGATTGCTCGTTTTCGGTTTTTGTAATCATAAGAATTTCTCCTTTTTTTGTTTTTTACAAGTACATTTTACTTCTTATTTTCGTGAGTTTTTACCCCTCTAGAGGTGTAAAATGCACCTTCTTCTCACTTTTTCAAAAGAATGTCAATATCTTTGTTGAAGATTTGAATATGGTCTGTTCCGGGATTGATAATTACGCCGTCCAAATCGTAAATTTTTGGCAAGGCCAATACGTTAGGCAAATCGCAAATCATCGTGGTTTGCTTTTCTCCTATAGCGTGGCTAGACAAATACACTTTCAAAAAAGCGCCGTCTCCATTAAACACTCTTCCGAGTTTCGACGACATATTGAAGTCATCCATCGACAGTTTTGCATAATCCACCTCTTTGCTTTCCTTCGGCGTAAGTGTAACTGTATAAACAACCGCTACATTTGCATTTTCGATGCCTTCGATGCGCTCGTATTTGCCACTTGCCGAGAACTGCTTCAGCTTCGCAATCAATTCAGGGTTGTCAAATTTCTCATCTGACGCCAAACGTGTCGTTATTACTTGGGCGCGTTGCTTTGGCAACACAACCAAATCTTCTTCCATATCACGCGGAAACTTTTCTTTGTTGGTGTTGATGATTTTCTCTATCGTGCAATCCAAAAACGTAAAATCGTCAACCGCCAACACTTCATCGCCTTCTTTATACATACCTTTTTCTTCTTCTCGAATTGTGGCGAAAAAGTAGTTGTCTTTGAATTTCACAAGCGCAACCGTCAATGGCTCGGGTGTTTGTCTGTATTTGTGGTACTTAAGGTAACACGCAATGCTTTTCTCGTCGCAAATGCCACCGTTTTGCATTTCGTAATCAAAATCCATATATTCGTCTGCTCCCGCAAACGCAAACGGCATCTCCACAAATTCTCCGTTTGGGAAAACGATGTGAGGACAAATTCCGTCGCAAGCGTCCTCTTTCTGAACGAAGTACGCAGTCACGTTGTTTTCATTGAAAAGTTCTTGCTTGCCTTGCTCTTTAAGGATTGTATTTGCTCTTTCAATTTGCTTTCGCTTAAAGTCCAAAAGCAACCATTGGCAATCAAAAACTTCTTTATCGTGTTCGAGCAAAATCACCTTATCCAAAAAATCATTCGGACAAGTTGCGCCGTAAAATCTTTTGATTTGCGGGCACTTGCTACACGTATCAAGATTGTGTTTCTCGTTCAAAAGCAAATCCCAATCCATTGCAAGTTTAACGATAAAACCTTTTCCCTCGTTTACGTACACCATAGGCGCGGCTATGCTCATAACATTGCCACATCTAGGGCAGGTAAAGTCAAAGAACGTTCTATCAAGTATCTTGTTCTTCAGTTCTTCGTCTTTGGAGAAAACCACGCATATTCTTTGCGTGTGCAATAATGAGTGGCAGTTGCTACATTCAAAATCAATTCTTCTTGTCAAATTAGCCATATTTTTCCCTTTGCAAACTGACTCGTTTGCCTTTATAGTTTTTTATTCTTCATTTCTTTTGCCAAAGTCGATAGGCAAATACTCTTTTTTCTCCCAGTCATAGAAGGGCATAATCTCCACGTCTTTGATGCTGTTTAGTTCGACATGGTTTGGATATCTCTCCCAAGGAGAATATGCGCCCCAATGTCCACTGACCGGATAAAACGGACTCGCCAAAAATCCATTTGACAAATCTTTTTTAACGCATACGTACACTTCAAACACTTTGTGAAAATCGTATATGTCTTGTATTTCTTTTTCTCGGCGCAACCATTTTTCAAAATCTCTATCAATGTTTTCTTCGAGAGCCATATGATGCCTATCGCTGAACTTGTCAAAAATAGGTTTTACATGCAAATAGTATTCTTGCTTTGTCATTCCGACAAAGAATGAATTTGAATATATCGCATGCCCATCGGTTTCTTTTGACTGTGCAAGTATTATCATAGTTTCCCTCTTATTGATCTTTGCAAGGTCCTCAAAACTCATATCTTCATCTTCCCAAAGGATTTTATGTAGTTTTGCCAATCTCTCGCTATGGTCAATGCCTTTCTCGATTTGCTCATTCATTAAGGAGTGATATTCCAACATCAGATTGTCATAATCCGTTTGGGTAAAACTGCCATACAAACTTTCCATGTTTTCACCTCATGCTGCAATGTCATAGTCATCAAGAACATATTTTTGATTTTGTTTCATACGCGGTTTTGACTGAGATTTGGTTTCGATCTCAACGCCATATCTTCTTGACACTTTTTTAAGATATTTCGGGAGTTTCTCAAGTGTGTTGCGAATCGTGACTGTTTTTGCCTTGCTGAAATCGCCGACGTCTTTTACCGCCACGCCGTTTTTGAAATAATAATGGTTGGACATATAGAATTTTTGCTCAAAAAGATAATACTTCTCGCCGTCTGCGATGAGATAAAACTCGTGTACGTCTTTTGCTACAGGTTTGCAATAAATTTTGGCTTGCATAAGCGCCTCCGTTGCTTTTGATGATTCAACTATAGCGCAAATGAATTTTGGTTTTTACCCCTCTCGGGGTGTAAAATTTTTTCCGGAAAGATTTTTGTTACCGTCGCCCCAAAGACTTCTGAAAAGGCGACAGCAACTATTGAAACAAAAGAAGATAATCACATATAGAACAACACTTGAGAGCAACATCGTGTCGTGGTTTGGTCTTTGTATTTATATTATAAAGCAACGGCCCCTCTCTGTGTCAATGGGGTTAAGAAAAGAATTTTTACAAAACGATTCACTGCACTACTCTCGGTTTTAAAAATTAAGGAATATATACTTTGTCATTTACTTGTATTGCATGGTGTTCTTCACTTCCTACCTTTTGGATAATTCTCGAAGGTTCTCCCATTGAACAAGCCCTAAGAATCAATTTGTCTTGTTTAGGTTCCCTCAAACGCTCTATGTTTCCGTCAAGGAATTGTGTATCGTCGGATACTTCGATTATGTCAAAGCCTCTGCGGATAAGGTCGGCGGAAAACTGCCATTTCTTTTCAAAGAGCCCGTAGGAATCCATAATGATGGAGATGTCTTTTTCTTTGTGATATGCGGTGATTCTGTAATAATTTGCCATAGTGTTTTCTCCTTTACGCAGCAAGTTTTTTGAGTTGTCTGTTTGCAAACGGCAACCACTTTTTGTTTACAAACTCAAGGATATTGTCGTTTGGGGTGCTGTCGTTCTTTCCGTAACATTGAAGTATTTTCTTGCGAGAAGGCGAGTATTCCACTGTTACAAGCGGTGTATTTGGGGCGTCTTTCGTGCGGATAAAGAAGATAAGGGATTCTTCTCGCACAAACTTTTGGTCATAGTTCATACGCCCAACGCAATGTTCAAGGATTTGACCTTCTCTCACAAGGTCGCTTGGGGATAGGGCGATGATTGCAATATAGTCGGACTTTCTGTCATATTGCAAGCCCAAATACTTCTCTGCAACCGCTGCAAACTTTTCATAGAAGTCTTTGCGCTTCTGTTCGTCGTCCCGTGCAAGTATTGTGTGGTATTCGTCAATGCGTATATCGTGCCAACGCTTGAAATCATGTGGATAACGGTTTTTCTCATCGGTCATATTCAGTCCTAAATAATTGCACGCATTCCAATAGTCAAGATAACTGTGAGTGTTGGTGTTTTGTTTGGACAAGTAGTGATATAGTTTTTCTCGCTCGCGCTTGAACGCGTCTCTCAAAGGAGCCAAGGTCTGGTCTTTGTCCATAGAGAGTTTTGCCTTATAATACGACTGCAACTCAAGCACGTTGCGATTCTTTTTGTACGCCTGCAAAACAACGGGTATATACAGAAAAGACTTGTTTAACGTGTTTCTGTTTTGCGCAAGCCATTTTCTAAAACGCTTATCTTGTCCACACAACTTTAATATTTGTTTTGACATCGCGAGATTATGGAGTCCGAGTTTGGTGAGATATTCGATTTGCGGATACTGTTCGTAAAGACGTAAGTATTTGAAAACGTCAATCCCCGTGAATCTGTCTATTGCGCTGAACTTGTATTCGGGGAAGTGTTCAAGGATATATTCGCGGTTTATTATCGGGGCATAGGGATCGTACAAATTGTCAACCGTCCAACCCCATTCGCTGTATTCGTACCAAGGCTTATATGACGTCAATCCCTCGGCATGCCATCCAACAGAATATCCGCCAATGTAGGTGTAATACATATCTTTCACAAAGCATTTGTCCGAGTGAATACCGTGCACCGCAACTTGCTTGCAACACCACTTGTTCTTTTTCTCTTTCACGGCAACTGTGATCTTGACAAGTTCGCCGTCATTCTTTGTAAGGTAAGCGTAAAACCGAGTTCTTCCAAACGGCGCGGTTTTCAATTTATCGTCGTAAAGTTCAATCTTTTTCTGTATGTATTTCGGTATAGGTTTTATCTTTTCAATCTTCATTTTATTGTACCTCCAGTGTGTTTCCGAATATTTCAAATAGTTTTGAAATAATGGCGTTGTTTGGCTCTAAATCTTCACTCAAAATCTCACCAGTTTCATAGTCGATTTGAGTTGTTTTTTTGCAGCCTTTTCGTGAAATAAATCTTGTGCTTCCGTCGGTTTCTACAACGAGCAAATCGTGTGTTTTTGCAATCTTTGAAAAGTAGTTTTCAGATGCGTGATACGGGAATCCAATCATAGGCACACGTTCGTCCAATCCACAATCTCGGCTTGTCAAAGTAAGGTCGATTTCTCTTGCGATTGCCACTGCTTTATCACCCAAAATCTCGTAGAAGTCACCGAGTTTGTAAGCGATAACATAGGCGGGGTTTTGTTGTTGCAAAGCCTGATATTTCTCAAAGAAAGTTCCGTTTGGAGTATTGCTTGCAACGGGTGTTTGCTCATCGTTTCCGTTTTGTTCGATAACTTCATTTTCGCCCGTATCGACACTTGAATTGTCTGTTTTGTTATCTTTAACTTCTTGTTCTGTCAAATTGTCAAAAAATGAGAATTGAACGTTCTCTTGCTTTTTGGGTTCGGGTTTTGCTTTAACCGCGTTGGTTTCGACACGTTTAACGGTGGGTTTGTATTCCGTGCCGTCTATTGTGTAAAGCGTTCCTTCAATGCTTTCTTCCTCGAAATAATGTATAGCCCAACCATACACGGTTTGGTCGTCAATACAAGCGGAATTAGCACCTTTCTCGGCAAGTTTTCTCGCCTCGTCGCAAGCATATTTCATAAAACCTCCAAGCGTCTTTTTGTTGAGCAAAGGCTTACCGTCTTTCTCATACGGTGTGCCGTTGTTTATCTTGCCTGCAAGGGTTTCGCTTGCATTATCTTGAAGGTATTTCAAGACAAGTTCTTCCTGCTTATTTTGGGCAGTCAAGTTGAGTTCCATATCGCCTCCTAAAACGGAAAATCTTCAAGAAGTTCCATTGCTTTCATCTCAAGTTCTTTGAGTGTTGTGCGGTGGTTGAATCCGCCGTAATAATCTTGCTCGTTCTTGGCTGTGCGTATCAAAATGTTGTTGTACCATTCGTTGGTGAAAAACCTAACGTCGCTTATGGAAATGTAAACGCACTTGTTTTCCGCACTCTTGATAAATGCCGAAAAGCAGTAATGATTTCTTCCGACGTTCACGAGTTGCCAATGATTTTGCTTGCATATAGAACGCAAGAAGTTGATGTATTTCGTTTGAAAACTTTTGTAGTCATCTCCTGTATAACAGCCCGAAGAAAACTCATAGTCTATGTATTTTTCCAAGTCTTTAATCGTTGCCATTGTTGTTCTCCTTTATGTATTTCTTGTAGATGTCGTAGTTTTCGTTTCTCTCGTCCACGATTCCGTATTTGTCGTCCACGTAGTATTCGCCAACAAACCAGTTCATAATGCCCGTGCAAAGTTGACCCGCAACCTTGAAAACATAAGAGTTGGTTATAGGTCTTGCAAATAAATAATTAGGACCGAGCAATATTACCCGGCCCGTCTTTCCGTCCATAGAGTTGAGATGTGCTTTTACTTCTATAGGTTTCATCATTTTTCACCTCACGCAATTCTTGAAATACCGCCACCAAATGAGCGGATAACTATCGTTCCAAATTCGGAGCAGTTATCGTCGTCTTTGTTCCATACGTAAGCAAAGGCGTAATAATACCTGTCTGTCTTTTCCAAAAGCGTGTCCCACTCTTCCTCATAGTCAGTAACAATAAGGAAATCATACAACTCGCCGAATTCCGTGTATTCGTGTGTCACAGCATATACAAGACAATCGTGTTCCTTCTCAAATGTTTCTATTTTCTCTTGCAATTCGGGTTCTTGGTATGTCCAGAATCCGCCAAATCCTTCGTAATAGCAAACATCGTTGTGCTGCTCAAAGCCTTTGATGTATGGCTTGTAAAGGTTGAGAGTATTCATAATTTCAATCGCTTTTTGTTTCTTTTGTTCAATGGTTATGTTCATAGGTAATTCTCCTTTTAATAAATTTCAATTAAGCCGTTTTCGCATTCGTAAACGTTGTAATCGCCACAGTATCTGCCATAGCGTTCAAGGTCAAAAAAGTCTAATAGGTGTTCGGGGATGTTATATCCGCAACAGTCCAGCATTTCTTTTCCGTAATCTTCCCAAGAAAAGCCACTCCAAAGGTTGACGTTATCGTCCCAATTCTCACCGCGGTTTTTAACAAGTTCTTCAAAATCGTCATAGTTTTTAACTTCAAGGAAGGCGCAAAGTTCTTTGTATTTGTAGTCGTTGGTAAGGACGCCAGATTCGTAAAGCGTGTCGAATAGGTTTTCGGGATTCATATAATCCCAATTGACAGAACGGTCATATATACCTTCGATGTCTTGTATAAACAATTCTTCGTCTATACCGTCCAGTTCAAAGCCTTCTCGTTTGAGTTCTTCAACGATTTCTTCCCAATCGTTGAAGTCCGATAAATCAAGCCATTTTGAGCCTAGCGCTCTTTCGTTGCATTCGTTGTATGAACCCCAAGATCCGATAACTATACTTATGTTTCCCATTGTCAGTCCTCCGATATGTAAATCTTGATAAGCGTGTTCCCGTATTCGATATAATGACCTTTGTCATCTTCAAATACGTCGTAAGTGATAACGGAAATCTTTCCGTTGTTGGTAATTGCATAGATGATTTCGTTTCTGTCTGGGTAATAAGCAACGGTATCAAATCTGATAAGGCTTTCACCGTCATTGAAATCGAAACCATCCTCATCGAAGAATGCAATTTTGTTGAGTTCAATCATTTTTCTTACTCCTTTTTATTTGATATTGCCGTTCGGCAGTGGGCAAGGAGCATAAGTCGAAACGTTTCAAATGGGAATACTGTTGCAATGGAATATGTCAACGGCCAAATCCGTTTGAGCGAAAAATAGTGTAAAAATAAAAAATAGCCAAACTGCTATGAGTATGGCTCTATAAAATGGTTATCGCAATATCCGCCACTATTTTTCCGTGCCGTTGATATATTCGCTGACTTATGCGACGATAACCACCACGAAGGGCAAATAGAAATGGGTTAATTTATGGCAACGGGTTCGAATCTCACTTAGCCGTGTAATGAGATTAGAACCCGTAAAATGATGAAAAAATGAGTTTGTGGGTTCGAATCCCACTCGGTGACGTAATGAGATTTGAACCCATAATTGTAAAAAAAAGCACCCAACCGAACTTTTACGGGTTCAGTTGGGTACAACTTGGCGGAAGCGGTGGGATTCGAACCCACGAACGAGTTACCCCGTTACCGCATTTCGAGTGCGGGCCGTTATGACCACTTCGATACACTTCCGTATTTTGATGTTGAAAAGCCATTGCGAAGTGGGCATAATCGGCACGCCGTGCGCATTGCTATGACCACTTCGATACACTTCCGTATTTTTGATGTTGATAAGCCATTGCGGAGTGGGCATAATCGGCACGCTGTGCGTATTGCCATGACCACTTCGATACACTTCCTTATAGAAAATATTTATCGAGTTTCAGCGTGGTTTATTATAGTATATAAAATTTATTTTTGCAACAAATTTTGCACGACATGGCTATTATTGTTGACAATATGCGGTTTTTCAATGCCAACTATGCTTGACGGGCGGGAAAATCGTCGTATAATTATATATCATATATATTATTAATAAATCCAAAACTATATGAATATGCGGAGCGACTATATGAAAAAATACGCAATTGCAAATGCAAATATCATAACCGGCAAACTGGGCGACGGCGTGCAAAATGGCAAATACATTGTCGTTGAGGACGGCAAAATCGCAAGCATAACTGACGACAAAAGCGCGACAAACGGGCTCAAAGTCATAGATCTCGGAGGGAAATACATCCTCCCTGGCCTTATCAATCTTCACGTGCATCTTCCCGGATCGGGCATGCCAAAGGACACCAAAAAGCAAAACAAAAAGACGGTGCGCTTTTTGATGGATCACGAGATCACAAAGCAAATCGTGTACCGTCTGTGCGCAAACTATGCCAAGGTCGAACTTATGTCGGGCGTAACGACGATCCGCACGGTCGGCGGCCTTGACGACATCGACTCCAAAATTCGCGACAACGGCGAAAAGGGCAAGTTGAAAGCGCCGAGGGTGATTGCCTCGAACATGGCGGTATCCGTCGAAAACGGGCATATGGCAGGTGTTTTGGCATACGAAGCGAAAGACGCGGAAGACGGAAGACGCTATGTTCGCGAAATTGCAAAAACCAAACCCGACCTTATCAAACTTATGATCACGGGCGGCGTTTTGGACGCCAAAAAAGAAGGCGAACCCGGCGTGTTGCGTATGTCCCCCGAAATCGTAAAAGCGTGCTGCGACGAGGCGCACAAACTCGGTTTCAAGGTTGCGGCGCACGTTGAAAGTCCTCTCGGCGTAACCGTTGCACTCGAAGGCGGCGTTGACACGATCGAGCACGGCGCAAACATCGGCGAACACGAGATCGCACTCTTCAAACAAAACGGTTCCGCTCATGTGCTTACAATCTCTCCAACCATCCCCCTTTGCATGTTCGACTTGTCCGTATCGGGTGGCACTCCGCTTCACAAAGTCAACGGAAAAGTTGTGTTTGAGGGCATGCTGGACTGCGCGAAAAAGTGTCTTGAAAACGATATACCCGTCGGTCTTGGCACGGACACCGCTTGCCCGTTCGTAACGCACTACGATATGTGGAGAGAACTCCGCTATTTCCAAAAATATCTCGGCGTAAGCAACGAGTTTGCAATTCACACCGCAACCGAAGTCAATGCGCAAATCGCATGCATTGACAAGAAAACCGGCACGATAGAAGCGGGAAAATCGGCAGACTTTATGGTTGTGGACAACAACCCTCTCGAAAATCTGGAAGCATTGCGCACGCCCAAAATGGTCGTATTGCGCGGAAACGTGATAAAAAATCCGAAAGTTAAGAAATTCCAATACGTCGAAGACGAATTGGACATGTACACAAAATAAAATGACGAAAAATCAATTTAAGCGTGCCAAACGGCACGCTTTTTTGTTGCAATCTCGCTCGGAATGATATCGTCTACGGCGATAATATCCTCACTTTGTTCGAATTGCGGATTATTCATATGCCGTATGTTCCACTGTATCGTTGCGAGCGCAAGCGCGCCATCAAGCAGATAATTTGGCGAAACTGCGGCAAAATATTTTGTCCTTGCTTGAATTGATAGCACAAATTCTCTGCGCGGTAGAAGGAGTGAGGGCTAATGCGGTTTGTGGCAATCGCCAAAGATGTTCTCGTTTCTATTTATGGGATTCCCACGTCGTTTCACTCCTCTGAATGACATAATAGACGATTGCCTTGACCGCAATGACGCCCGAACGACCGATGAAGAACAAACATACCCTACTTGTCTTTTTAACTTAACGCACCAAGCAGATAAAGAACAAGAAAACGCCCCTTGAGTGGCAAACCTAATGTACATATCGTACATGAGTTGTAAATCAAGGGGCTTTGTAAGGAACGAAGTGACGGAAGAGCGATTGTTACAAAGTCAATCGCGTCCAATGCTATTCGCTCAATAATGCGCTCAGGTCAAATCTTTGTAAAGTTGCTTGATAACCTTATCAAAATACTTGATCCCGTCCTTCTTTGTTGACACCATTGTGTTGACTTCGGAGTTGTAAAGATCGTTCTTTTTGGCTTCGAGAATGGTGTCATGAATGACATCGTAAAGCGTCTTTACATCGTCGGCATTCTTGGCGAAAGTCATAACGTAGTCCGTAGGAAGTTTGCCGTCAACAAGAGTTTGTGAAGAGCCTGTCTTTATGTTGCTTGCATCATAGACGGTGTAGGAGTTGAGAAGCACGAACACGCCTGCGTATGCATCGTTGTTTGCCGTTGCCTTTTCCGCTCCGTTGACAAGGCTGTCTGCCACAACAAACGCTTTGTTGTTGCCTTTAAATTCACCGTTGACAAGGTTTCCTTTGAACATATCATCGCTCACCGTTCCGTCCGAATATGCGCCGGTACCCGCAGCGACAAGTTTGCGTGCATAGTCTGTAAAATCTGTGAGGAACTTGCTATCTTTGCCTTCCGGAGAAACGAGGTAACCGAGTCCGTTGTTGTTGGAATCTTTGTTTGTTGCGCCGGAGTCGTCACTGACAAGGTATGCCCACTTTGTTGCTACTTCGCGAAGCCAATAGACGGTTTCTTCTTTTGAAAGGTTTGCGTCTTTGACTTGTTTCAAGCTGTTGTGAATCTGATGAATCAAGCCGACCTGATCATCGGTGTCGAACACCGGCACTTCGTTCATCAGGTACGCCATTGCAGGATGCTCGGTTGCGTTGAACTTGATTTCATACTTGCCTGTTTCCGCATTTTTTTCGAATGACAGGATTTTATTGTAGTTGTTGCCACCCTCGACTTGATATTTGGTGTCGGCAACCTTGCCTACGTTGTTGTAGGGGTTCTTTGCGTCGGTCATAGGATCGCGAAGTTCGATCTTCTTGCCGTCCGCATCTTCGACAACCGCGTCTGCATCGTATTTCGGGTTGGAAACATGTGCCGTCATCTTGGAGATCAGACGATTGCGTGTAAGCAAAATCGCTTCGACGTTTTCGGGATTGTTCTTCGCCATGTCGTTGAGGACCTTCATATCCTCCGCACCGAGTTTGAAGAGGATATTGATGACAAATCCGTAACCTTGATCATCTGCGGGATGATAGTAAGTCTTGTTGAGCGTGCTTGTGAGTGCGGATTCGTAAGAAGAATCGCTGCCCGCAAATGTCTCTTTGTTCTTTGCGACTTGTGCGTTGAACTCTGCCTCGATTTCAGCCTCGGTGACGGATGCGCTGTCGCCGATCATGCGTTTAAGTCTTGCAACGAGCAACGATTGATATTGAGCATTGAGATAGTAGTTGTAGCACTCTTCAACACTCTCTTTGTAGAGATTGTTTTTGAGGTTGTTTTCCATCTCTGAAAGACCTTCGTTGATGTAGTCTTTGAGGACGGAAACAAGAGTTTTGCCGCTATCGACGATGATGTTGTTCACAAAGTCTGCTTTGAGGAATTTGGTTGTGAAAAGGCTGTCCTCTTTGGAGTCGTCAAGCAATTGTGCTTTGTACTCGGCAGAGAAGAACTTGTTTGAAAGTTCGACATCCTCTTTGTCGGGATCGTAATCGTCCTCTTCCTCTTCCGCGGGAAGCTCGGTGCGAGGCGCAAGATATTTTTCCCATTTTGCATAAAGAGTTGTGGTTTCGGTGATCTTGGTGTTTTCAAAATCGAACTCTTCACCGTTAAATTCCTTGTCGACGTACCAGCCGTAGAAGGTGTAACCGTCTTTGGTGGGATCGCTCGGCTCTTTTGCAACAGTGTCCTTTTGGATCTTTTGCTTTTCAACGCTCGAACCGCCGTTTGATTCGAATCTGACATACACGGGATCGGTCACTTTGGTTGTCGTGTTGTCCTTCTTGGAATCGGACGTAGAAGTGTTTGCGTTGTCTTCGGTGATAAGGCTCTCAACCGTCGAAACGAGGGAATCGAGCAAACTTTTGTTTGTGTCCTCGATAGCCTTGTTCTTTTCGCTTGCGGAAAGCAATTCGGCAATGGATGAAGGAAGCGCCGTCATGTTTTTGAGCTTGGCGACTTTCTCTTTTGCAAAAAGGGTAAGAAGCTTTTGTTGAGCAAGCGATTGAGCAAGATAATTTGCGGCAGCCTCATAAGTCATGCCGTAATATTTGACATAATAAAAGGCATAACTGTTGAAACTGGACGCAAGCTCGAACTTATACACGTTTTCCGTTTGCGTGCCGAAATCACCGGTATAGGTGACGGATGCGACAACTTGCTGTGCGTCGCGTTTGTCGTTCTTCTTAAAGATTTCGTCGCAGCCCACCAATAATGTCATGCTCATAGCAAGCAATAAAACGATGGCTGTTGCGACAATCAATTTCTTTTTCATATTAAACTCCATATTGTGAGCATTATATCAATAGTACACCTATTATACACGCACGAGGGGGCACACGCAAGCATTTTTGCGACATAAACCAAATAATTAAAATTGTTTTTGCACCGTTTTTGCAAAAAAATCGACTCGGTGCGCACCAAAGAAAACAAGGCGCTTTGTGCGGATAGAACTCGTTTTTTTTGCAGAATCGAAACCTGACGTAAAAATTAGAATATCGATTTTTCACAAAAATCCAACGTCCTCACCCACCCGTATTTTTTTCGATTTGCTCGTGCTTTTTAAACTTTTTTTGCAAATGTTTGACGGCTTTCGAAATTTATTTTTGCAAACGCTTGACAATTTTTTTGATTTATCATATCATAAGCAAGCATTGAATATCGCGGGGTAGAGCAGCTGGTAGCTCGTCGGGCTCATAACCCGGAGGTCGTTGGTTCAAATCCTTCCCCCGCAACCACATGCGAGATCGAATCGAGCAATCGAAGTTACGACGTCGATTTGAAAACGATTCGGACTTGCAACCTCTCGTTGTGCGGAGTGCGCAAGGCACTCCCCGCAACACAACACAAATTGTATGGCGGCGTAGCTTAGTTGGTTATAGCGGCCGGTTCATACCCGGCAGGTCATTGGTTCGAATCCGATCGCCGCTACCATACGGAAGCTTAGCTCAGTTGGTTAGAGCATCTGCCTTACAAGCAGGGGGTCACAGGTTCGAGTCCTGTAGCTTCCACCATCTGAACTCAAATAAATCGAAATACGGCCCTATGGTCAAGTGGTCTAAGACATCGCCCTTTCACGGCGGTAACCCGAGTTCGAACCTCGGTAGGGTCACCAAATGACAATAATACGAACTCAGATAATGGGTTCGTATTATTCTTTCTTCGAGAATTTTTTGCTACTAAATTACATCTATAAATTCAAAGAATTTATCAAAATCTCGTATTGTTGATTTTAAACAATCAAAACACTGCCCTTTTTATCCATGCATCTGCTTACGCACAAATTTTATGCGGAACCTCTTTCATGCTCGTTAAAGTGCCATATTCAATTAGCAATTTAACCAAATTATAAAAAATATCTGCTCCGATTTATTGCCTTTCGGCGTGGCGATTTAGCACAGAGAAAAGCCTATATCAACGGCAAAATTATTGCTTGTTCGATATGGGCTGTTTTATTGTAAACGCAATAATTTGCGCTGTTCGTTGACATAGGCATTATGTGATTTGAAGTGATACATTCTTGAGTTTTCTCGGTGCTGCGCCGTCTTGTTGCCGAAAGGCAAATAAAATTCGGAGCATATCAAAAATGAAAAAACATATTGAAAATTATAACGTTTTCAAAGAAACAATCTCTCAAAACAACGTTCTTGCAATGGCAAAACAGTTAGCGATGTATGAAACACGATTCCTTATCGGCTATATGGGAAGCAGAATGCAAAAGATATATGCAGACTTATGCGTTGATATAAATCGTAAAAACGACATTAACTACACGTTCAGCGACAGTTATGATTTAGTCCAAGAATGTGCGCTATTCCTTTGCAATCATTATGGAAAGCGATTAAACGACGTTTTGACACACGATAAAAAGGGCAAGGCAATAACAGTAAAGATTGCGTGCATTAGAGCAATGTATAAACTTATAATCCGAAAAACAAGCGATTACTACCGCTCGGTGAGCCTTGATGCCTTAACGCCCTTCAGCGAGCCGTCTTGTGAGATTGAAGAAGATGTTGTCAAAGACTATACTGCTCATGATTCAATTGTTGAGAGCCTCAATCTGACGGACAATATGCAAATTGCGCTCGAATGTAGGCAAAACGGATTGAGTTATCCCGAAATCGCCGCCATACTTGAACGAGCGCAATCCACCGTGTTTGAGTATTTCATCAAAATGCGACAAAGATATAACGCAATTTACTGTTCCCTGCCCTCTTAATTAATTCGGCAATGGAGAACATCACTTTGTTTTTACCTACAACGACATTGTTGTCAATCAATTGCAGCTAAAACAAGGCTTTGTAGAATATATGTTTTAATAACAATGTTATCTATTTATTTGAAATCACAGTGCTATCGGTCTATATGTAAACAGCTCTGCACTATTATCTAATATTTCTATATTTAATCCTATAGTTTTCATAACTACACTCTATATCATTAACTTTTGTCATAAAAATACAGACGTTTTACTTCAATTTGGAAAAATCAAAGTCATCCAAACAAATTCCTGCATTTTCAAGCAGCGAGCGCACCTCATCGAACAGCGTTATGCCGCCTGTAATGAGAGCGTCGACAAACAATGGCAAAAGCACGCTTTTTTTGATTTCTTCCTGGTGTTTGACGAGCAAGTTTTTTGCATCTTGACTGATAATATCCATGTGTTTCTCCTATTCACCCTATATTTACATAAAGGCGCAGGGAGTGAGAAAAATTGAGTGACAAGACAACGACTCTCCGCCCCTTTCGAAAAAAAAACGTAATACCCTATCGTCCCATACGACTATATGACATTATTATGAGTGTGTAAATAACCTATTTTCCTGCCGAAAGCCGCTTTGCTTGCGACTTTCAACAAGCATTGCCCATTTTATTCGACGCAATCTATATCTCTAAGTAGCGTGTATTCGTTCAAGAACGAATAAATAAGCAAAGAAATCTGCTCGTTGCGAATGAGAATTTGCGGTGCGCCGAGTTCGATAAGTTTGCAAAGTCGCTTGATATAGCAGGACACTTCACCTGAAAACGTCCCGGTGATCTTATCCGTCTTTACTTGCGAGAGTTTTGCAAGAGTCTCGTCAAAACTTTTGAGAAATTGCGCACAGTCTTCTTTTTTGCAATCGATCGTGCAAGTCTCAATGATATTTGCACTCTTGGCATCGTCTGCAATCACGCAATAATCCTCGGCGCTTTCAAAACCGACGCTCAACGCCCCGTCTTGGATTGCGCCAAACAAAGCGTCCACGATTTGGGTGTTTGAAAGGTCGTTGATATTTTTGATTGTGAGAAGGTTTTTCATTTTAATTTCCATCCTATCATTTATTGTAATTGCATTATAATCCACACTTTGTACCATATACGGTACATTAAGTGTCAAAATCTAAAAAACTTCTATAATGCTTAGAGCCGTCGCACACAACTTTAATCGAAAGATCGGCAAGCGCAAATTGTGCGGATAAGTATTCTAGGATTCCCTTTGTTGCAATGTCGGGATTGAGAAAAATCGTTGCCGTTGTGTTTCTAATCTCCACCCTTCCACGCGGAAAATAATTGTATTCTTTGCCCTTTTGCAACTCCTTTTTGACATATGTAAGCCAAGTCAGTCGATGGTTGTAGCCTCTCCCGCTCTTGCTGTTGATGGGATAAAACAAACCGATATCAAGCAAGTTACCGTTGCAATCTACGGGTATTCTGAAAATATAATCATTGTTATTTTCTAAATGATTTTCATCCACAATCCAAAAGATGCCCTTGTAGTACACGCATGCTTTTGGATTTTCATCAATACTATCGAATGGCATCACCTGTTCCTCTCTTTTATTCTTATGCCTATAATATGACTCGATTGCGCGGAGCATATTGTTCCGACCAACAGGGTTTTGCGTGTGCAAAGCAATGGGGTACATAGTATCTCTCTTTGCAAGCCAATCAATAAGTGCGATTCCGTCACCGCCGTCCGAGGAATATTCACCGAGATCGTGGTCGATATCGAGCAACTCGACACCCTCCAAGGCTTCACACAATTCAATTTGTTTTTTGCATTCGTTGACGCTGCGACACCATACGTAATCTTGTGGGGATTCCCGTATATCGTCAAGCCATATTTTCCATTTCATATGCTATTGCCTCCGTTTTTTTTGCAAGCGTTGCACCGCCACAACTCAAAGTTTTATCGGCACAACGTCGTCATAAAGCGAATAATATTTGCCTATGTGCGTGTCCGTGTGCAGGTGTCCCGAAAACCAATATTTGAACTCTACGACATTTTCGATTTGTTTCAGAAGCTCCTCGCTTTGAGTGTTTTTAAGTTTCGGTTCGAGATAGCAAGGCACATCTTCTCCGCATTGCGTGAGTTCTTCGATTATGCGTTTCTTAAATCTGGACGGCGGTATGTGTGTCAACACAATATCCACTTTATTATCACATTTTGATAGGTTAAACATTGCATTGCGAATATCAGCCTCGCAAATTTCTTCGTCTTTCCACCACGTTTTATGCTCCAATCTCCACTCTTTATCGTGCGACTCTGCGCCGCCTAGCGCAAGGATTTTCTTGCCGCCTATATCAAAAACTTCTCCGCGCATTAAATGATAAATTCTATCGCTCACTTTGTGCGCGCGCCCGCCTAAAATTTCCACGATCGGCAACGCCTTTAGCATATCGAAGTTTTCGTGATTGCCGTCCACAAACAACACCGTTGCGCCGAAACTCTCGTATAGTTCAATCATTTTGGGCGCACTCTTTTTGTCCCACAGTACACCGCAATCGCCGCATATAATTATATAATCATCCTTGGTGGCATTGAGTTCTTTGAGCTTGTTTACGTCCCAAATCCCGTGGGTATCTCCCGATATATAAATCGTCATAGTTATCTCCTTTTCATTCTCTATTCATTTGCCACGTGTTCGGAAACTTCAAGTTTTCGATACTATCACCGCATATAAACACTGCCGGCAGTCTAGGCATAAGCGGACTTACGAACCTATATTTGTCGTAATACGCAACGTCGCTTCCGGTCAGCAACACAGACGATAATTTTGATCTGCAAACGCCTATTAGTTTTGCGTCAAACGATTTGCGATACGCCCAAAACATATCTCTCGTAGGGCTCATATCAAACAAATTCGGACGTCCTGACAAATACAATCCGATTTTCAATCTGTTGCCATCAACAAACACTGCTTTGATTATCTCATCAAATTCACGTTTGTTACGCACGTAAAAATCATAGGCACTCGGCACGTTTATGCCTACGAAAAACAGCTCTATATGCTTTTGATTTTTTAAGTCATCGTCAGACATTTTTTCACGCTCTTTCATCAGCATATACAATTTGCGTACAACTTCGTCGTATTCTTTCCGGTCTTGATTTTCATTGTATAATTCACAGCATGCAACACAATGCTCGTCGTATCGCGCGTTCCACACCGTGCCGTCGCCAACGAACACGTAATATCCTACTTCCTGAGCGGAATAGTGTTCTCTTATGTTCATAATCGGCAAATTGTGACCATGCGAGTAAACACCGTATCCCGAGTCGCACGACGCAAGCACGTTTTGCTTTGACATATTCCAAAATACGGGTTCACTGCCATGCATGCCGATAAGTGCATTTACGCCAACACTTTTATCGGGTGCATTTTCGTATGCAAGTGCCAACGCTTCAGCCTCGTTTGCAGATCTCTCTACACTCTTGCAAAACTCGGCGTTTTGTGTTGCTTCTTTATAGATGTCATTCAATTCGTTTTTTCTTTTCATGTTTTCCCTCCATAATCAATAAAAGCCCAGTCGACTTATCGTTTGTTTTTGTCTTTGGTCATCTACGCCTATATCGGCGGCAACTATCGTCTTCAGTTGCTCGTCTGACAAATATTCGATGTCTTGCTTCGCTATACGGCTTGCCTGATTCAGTTTTGCTTTTTCAAGCACGTTTCTTGCATATCTGCCGTTGCCAAAGGATGGATTTTGGCGCGCTTTTTTGTATATATCAAGCAACTTTTGATCGCAAGATTCATCAATGATAATGCTATTTTGGCGCGCGAGCAATTTGGTGATAGCCAAAAGTTCATCCTCAGAATAGTCGTCAAAGTCAATGTGGAACGCTATTCTCGACGAAAGACCGGGGTTGCGCTCGACAAACTCTTCCATTTCGTTTTTGTATCCTGCAAAAATCACTATCGTGTCGTCGCGTGCGTTTTCCATTTCTTGCACTATGGTATTGATTGCTTCATCGCCGTAAAGCCCCTTTTTGTCGTCCAAAAGCGAGTACGCCTCGTCAATAAACAGCACCGAGCCTTTTGCTCGTCTAAATACCTCCTTGACTTGGGGCGCGGTTTGTCCGACGTATTCGCCCACCAAATCCGCCCTGCCCACTTCAACAAGTTCGCCGCGGCTCAACACTTTATTGTCACAAAGAATTTGCGCCAAAAGACGAGCCACCGTTGTTTTTGCCGTGCCGGGATTGCCCGAAAACACCATGTGCATTGCAGGGCGCGCAAAGTCAATGCCGCGCTCTTTGTATTCCTTTTGCAGTTTGAAATAGTTGATAGCACCGTCAATGACTTTTTTGACGTTGTCAAGCCCTATCATCTCGGACAACTTGTCATACGCACTTTTCTCGTTCAACGTATCGTCTTCTCCGCCTTTGCCGTTGAAATATGCGGTGTATTCGGGAAATTGCACCGTGGCAACGTACTCGTTGTACCAGTCGCTATATATGGTTTGCAACGATCTTTTTGAATACGTCCTATCGGATTTTCTTATTTTTTCAATCTCGCTTTCGGGCGCGCTTGTGCCGTTTTGGCGCGCGATTTCGCAAAAGCAATCCACTGCGGATTCTCCCTTGTATTCTTGATCATAAAACTTGATCAACGCAATGCCGTGCAGGCTGCTTATAATTCTGTTGCGCGTATTCATAGACGCATTGTCCATAGAAATGATCGTAACAACGCTTGACGCGTATCGTTTTATGATGTTGACAATTCCGCTCCACCTCCATTTATAATTCCTTGTTTCGCTCTCAAACAAAATGTCTTCGTCGACGCGCAGGACTATCACGCCGTCTGCGTTTATCCTGTACAACTGTTCGATGTGCCATTCTGAAATGCGCCTATCTCTAAGCCCGATTATCGTGTACTTTTTGGTGTTTATTCTTCCTTTGTGAAACAGCGAAAAGACAAGATTGCGATTGCGCACCATGCGAGCGTCGTCGTCATTGGACACCATAAAATAGTGCGCCGGATTGCCAATCGGTTTTTTCAGAGTTTTGCCCGCGTAAATGCGGTCAAGTTCGCGCTTGTATTCTTCATCCAAAAAGTATTTGTTTACATCCGCGTATACACTTGTTTTGGTTTTATGTTCCGTCACGATACGCTCATCAAACGAACCATGGCAAATTTCATAGAAAAAACCAAGTCCCAATCTGTCTATCGTCGCGCTGCTGTCGGTCAAATAGCTGTCAATCTCCGCATCGCCTATATTGTTCACAAAATCAAACATTTTCCCCTCGGAAACCTTGATATCCGCAATGTTGTCAAAGAGTTTTTCGGCAAAAGTCTTGGCAAATTTCTTTTCGTCACATGACGAGTCAACACACGCAATGGCATCGACCACGGTTTTGCGTGTTCCGCGAACATAGACAAAACACGCCGGATTTTCTTCAAAAAGTTTGCCGCTAGCGCAAGCCGCTTCTTCCGGCTTAAAATCCTTGATTTGCTTTGCATCTTTCACTTTTATGGTAATATTAAAAAACCTCATTGCTTTCTCTCCGAAATTTAATGAAATAATACGTTGTTTTAAGTTGTCGTTGTGATTGTTACAAATTGCCCATCAATGCAAAATCGATTGTGCAGTGTTGTTGTGTTTTGCTCCCCCTACCTTGAAAAGTCGGTGTGTCAATGCTGCGTTTTTGTTGCTGTCGATTGCCTGTTTGATTGCTTGTCCAATTCTGTGATTGATTTTGTGATTGATTATGTTGTGGTATTGTATTTGTTTTTGTATGTGTTTGTGTGATTTGGTTGATTTACAACATTATCATACACCATCATTCCCCAAAAATCCACTAAATCTCGCCCGACATTGTACCGCGTATGGGACATAGAAAAATAACGTATTGCAAATCTTTTAAAATATGTGATATATTTTAAATACTACATTAAATTCAATATCAAGGAGAAGAAATATGAGCCTACAACAAACCATTTATGATTATTTGAACATGTCTCTGAAAAAAGCACAAAAAATGCAACTGCGCAAACAATTTGACTTCGGCCTGCCAAATTGCATGTTCTATTGCGATGATACACAGCAAGCAAATGATTTAATTTGTCAATGGGCAGCTAATAATGATATCAACCTATATACTATTACAAACGATTCAAAAAAAATTGACCAAACATCTTTTTATCTTATGCCAAAATTATTTGAAACGAAATTAACGCCATCAGAAAAACAGTTACAAGAATTAAACAAAAATAACACTGTAATCTTTCTCAAAGATCTTGATGAAATGCAAGACCTTGGTTATCGCCGCAAACTATTTGATTTAATCAACGATCGTCAAGTCACAACGGTTGGAAGTTGCACCCAAAACATAAACCTTGACAATTTGTTGTTTGCAGTTGCAACATGTACAAAAGGCAATCTTGATGCCGACAAAACATATATAATGCGAACAATGGATGCAAAGGATGCATTTCGTGTTATATTCTTGTAAAACACTTTAAAACATTATAAAACAGAAACATCCGAGCGGACAAAAGTCCGCTCGGATGTTTTTTTACAATGTTGCCTTATAAAACAGTTCTGCATATAACGCCTCTTTTGACATTGCTGCGAGTTTATCAAAAGCCGCAATAATATCATCGATTAAATACTCATATTTATACTGTTTTAACTTTCCGTTGTTTTTTTCGCATTTGATAAACTTTGCAATTTCGCTATATTTTATCACCTCATATACATTGATCATATTGGGATCGTACTTATTTATTTCGTTTGTTAGTTCTTGAATTCTTTTATCCGGAACCGTAATATAGCACAGTGGATTATACTGCTTACCATCTTTCCCCCAATTATAATATGTAGTAAGTTGCGTTGTATTACTCGTTGGCTTTATTCCATTCAATCCGCTATATACTTTATTCTCTATTATAATCCTTTGATTTTTACTTTCTGCACATACGTCCATACGCCCATCGACAACTTTACTTTCCCTATAAACTTTAAACATCCCATTTGCATCAAAATATTTATTTTTGTTAAAACACAAACAAAAATCAAGCAACACATCTTGGCAACTAAGAATACTATACAATATGTTTGTGTATACTTGTTCATTGCTTTCTTGCCCTATTAATTCCAAAAACGTGCTTTTATATTGCCCAATATTCTGATTTACAGAAAATGGTATCAAATCACTATTTTTCAGTGCATTGTTAATAACGGTTATTATTTTATTGTAATCATTCTGATAAACATCGCTTTTTACATATCCTTTGTTTCTCTGGAAATTAAAACTTAAACCATTAACATAGATTGGTGTATTTGCTTTGTAAATGCTCTCACCCTCAAATGTTACGAATAACGATTCGTCATTTTTATAGATATCATATAAGTATTTACCATTATAAACGATATCTTTATTGTCAATGATTGTTTTTATTTTGTTTTGATTATTAACAAGAACGTTTTTATCTTTACTTGTATGTAAAGAGTGAAGCTTTTCCTTCAACTCAATTACATACAATATATAAAAACCTCCGTTATGCATCTCACTGGTAAGAACTAAATACTGTGCTTCATATACTTCTTTTTTATTAGGGGTACATCCTTTTACAAAAATATCATCTGGACAAGCACCCCATGGGTTATTAAAGACAAATTGTTTACCATTGTCAGTCTTTAAAAAATCTATCACCTCGTGGCCTATGTTGTTTTGATTTTCCAACCAACTTCCCAGAAAAGGCTTGTTTAAAATAATAACTTTTTTGTTATTAGTATTCTTATTGTTGTTCTCGTTCATATCTTTTTCTCCTTTGCATTGTATATTTTCACTCTTTGACGATGTCGCAGAGGGCTTGCCAGATTTTCACCATGGCGTAGGTGTCAAGTTCGCAGTATTTCAGCAGGTTGCGGCGCGCGATTGCTTGCTCTTTGGGCGGCATATCTTTGATTGCCGGGAATATGCTCATTGCCTCACCGCCGTTGTGTACGCCGTCAAGATTGTGATAATCGAGTTCGGGATCATTTGGGAACATGGCAGGCAGCACCGATTTGATCGAGAACGAGCCGCCGATTTCCTTGCGATAATAGTATCCGCCCCTAAACACGTCGAGCAAATCTTTGATGTTGTCCCTTACGTTGAGCAGATGTGCGCGCAAGTCTGGAAACATCTCGGCAAGCTCCTTTATGCGCGAGCACTCAAAGGCCTTGTTGTAGGCAAGCGTGCATACGTCCATTGGAATATCTTTCACAAGACTTTCGGCAATGGCTCGGAGCGGATTTTCGCCGGACACTGCCAAAAACTCTTTGTGTTTGAGCGCACCGCCTTCACTCTCGATATAATGCAAGGAATATTGAAATGGGATTTGCTGATACGGTCTTACTCCTTCAAACGGCGGTATAATGGGTTGCATGGTTTCAAAGTCCAAAAAATACAGCGGATAAGAGAGCGTGGCAAGAAACTGCTTGATGCCGTCCTTGTCCGCATACACTCCGCGATCATGCAAATAGAAGTCAACTTGCTTGTCGATTTTGTCGGAAAAATACCACCCCGTGCGCGCGTAATCTTCAAACGAAACAACGCCTTGCTCATAACATTCAAAGGCTTTCGGCTTTGGCAAACGATACATATCAAACACGCTCGGTTTGGGAAGATGCTGCGAGCAATATTTCCAAAATCCGCACTTGTATGGCGCAAAACAGTTGATTGAAATGTCGATTCTGGGTTCTTGCTCATCGGCAAGCAATTTTTCCGCGCCTTGCAAAAGCCCTTCAACGTTGCCGTATTCCTGCGCCACAAGCTCGTCCACGTTGCGCACTTTGAACACCTGCTTGATGTCAAGCTCTTTGCCCCTGACGTACTCGTTGTTGATGTACACGAGATATGTATGTTTGACGTTGACGCCGCATTTTTCAAGCACGTATTTTTGATAACTCACGTCATAGATATACACCGCTTTAATATCGGTTGCGCTCTTGACTTCGTAGATGGAATAGCCGTCACCGTCCTTGCGCAAAATGTCCACGGCGCAATACAAACCGCAAAAATCAAAGGACGCTTCGCAAATGTTCTGCACTCCGTTTGCAATGCACTCCTTGGTGTTTGCAATCATTTTTGACAAGTCGAGCGCGCCGTTTTCTTTTGTTGCGGTCACTTCAACGTAATCGCCAAAAAGTCCCATGGCAAAATCGCCAACGACGTTGCCGTTGTCCATTCTTGCCTTGATGCTTTGATCAACTTCATATTCCTCGGGCTTAAACTTTTTGAGCCACACACTCTTTGGGCATTGACACAAAGAGCAATATCTTGATTTGCTGAAATACATAATTCGCTCCCTACCTTCCGCAACTCATCTGCTATATTTTTCGCACATTTGCTCTATGCTTTGTCTTATTTCGTTGCGCAAATGCTCGGGAGTAAGCACTTCGGCATTTTCTCCGTATTGCAATGCCCAAAACTTCATTGCCGTCGGGCTGACAAACAGTTCTACTTTTATGTTTTCGTCATCGATTGTCGACACTTTTACGTCTTTGCCAAACCAATCCACGATGTCGTCCATCATCCATTTTTTCGCTGAAATAACAACCTTTTCGGGTTTATCTGTAAACATATACGGGCGCGCCGTGGACAATTCCTTATAATTAATGCCGTTTTTGTATCCGTCGAGGCTCTTGATAGGCACAATCGGTTGATCGATTATCTCGATTTCCGTGATTTTGTCAAGGCGATAGAAACTTATGTTCATCCACTTGTGGTTGCACCCCATAAGGTAGTAGTGCTGATTGTGCAACACCATTCTATAAGGGCTTACGCATGGGTGCGACGTGTGGTGCAGTTGCTTGTCCGCGCCGATTTTGTTGTAGTAGAATTTTATCTGTTTGCCTTGACTTATCGCCTCGTCTATCTCCGATATATTGAAAAACACCGCCTTATTCTCGGTTTTGTTCCAATCGTTGAGTGATTGCACGTATCTAACGCGCGATTTGAAGTTGCGTCCGCCCATTCTTACGAGTTTGTCAATAAGTTGCTTGGAATGAGTCGCACTTATATGCGTCGAGCAAAGCACGCTGTCTATGAGCATGTGCAGTTCGGATTTTTCAATCGGTCTATCCACGAGATACGCACCCTTGCGGCTTGATTCGACGTCGATTCCCATCTCGTTGAGATAGGATATATTGCGCCCGATTGCCTTGCGCTCCACCACCAAACCGTATTCCCTTTCGAGAATATCGATTATATCTTGCTGCGTAAGCAAATTGTTTTCGTCCGAATAATCAAAAAGCACTTGATACAATCTAAAAAGCAAAGTTTGTTTATTTTCAAATCCCATAAGCAAATCTCCTTTCATATATCATACCCCCGTTTTATGGAAATGTAAATACGCAATGTACCGTATACAGTGCAAACAATTCTTCGCATATTACTTTTCGTCATCGTACTCACCGACAAACGGCATCTCGTCACAATCGATTTCTTTACATCCAAGCACTTTTAACGCCGACACGCAATACGCCTTACTTATCGACATGCGCATTCCTCGCTCAATTTTGTCAAAAAGCGCAAACCTTTCGGCACAAGCAATCCATTTCGGACAACGCTTTATAAACTGCGCTTCGAGTGCGTCTATTTCATTCTTCTTGAAGCTACATATAATGCGACGTATTTTTTCAACTTCGTCATAACTATACCCCGCAATATAATGAATGAAATGCATATAATCTTCGGTATACGGCGTAGTTCCCAAATAGCAAAATCTATCAAACGCCCAATCCCCCAATTCTTTCATCGTGTCGACAGACTTTATTATCGATATTTCAACTTTGTCGATGTGCAAAATGTTTTCTCTTTCACCAATCTCGATTTCCACAAACTCAAAGTCTTTTTTAAGATATTCCGCCAACTCGTCAAGCGTATCCTCGTCCATGTAAAAGCCAAATAAACATTGCATATTGTACTTTTCGTTAAAATATCTTTCAAATATCAAACCATGTTCATACGGATTTATATCGGTTATCCCAAGCAGATACGCAACTAAACTGCAACCCCCGTTCCCGAAAAACCGAGGGCTCTTATCCTTCTCTTTCAAAAACTCACTTATCCTTCTTGCGATGCAAAAATATTTTGCCATATCAAGGTCTGTTATCCGTATGATCTCTTTCTCAATCATACCGTCCCAACTTGTATCGCAAGGCAACATTTTTTTGACGTTATTTCTTGCAATTTGTTCCAAATCAATAATCGTTTCCAAAACCACGGCAATCTCCTGTACCGGTATAAATTTTTTCTTTATCTTATCCCATCGAGCGTACCGTCTACGGGACATTGCCAAAGTTTTAATATTTAACCTCTCGTGTGTTGCACAAAAATTCTTTTGGCACTTAGGCGTATGCTTGTCTTGAACAAGTCGGCAAGGCTTTCACCCCACAAAACATCGCTGCGCTCCGTTTTGCGGGGAACCCCGATGCGCCTCGCCGAGACAAGCATACGCCTTTTAACAAAAAAATAATACAAAATCAGTTCAACACAAATTATTAAAACACATCAAAACTCACAATAAAATTGTTCCGTAAACATTGGAAAACTATGGGCTAAAAACGACCTAATTTTACCCCGTATTTTCTCAATTTGGCGATTAGACGTGCCGTAGTCTTTGATACAAGTGCACGCGCGTACGCGCGCGCAAGACTACGGCACGTCTTTGCATAAAAACAAACCCTATTCCGCAAAAGGCGGCACGGAGCGGAGCGAGGTTTCGCGCTAACCCGCTTGGCGAAATCCTCGCTTATCCGTCATGCCGTTGCCGTCGCTTTTTCTTGCGGATATCCTTGGTGTTTTTGTGTTGCAAAATCTCGTTTGCCGTTTTGTTCTTTTATGTCGCGTAGGCGTTGCGCCATTGTTCCGCAATCATATTTTCATTATCAAAACTGTGTTCAAATCACGTTCCGTTATTGTTTCAAATTTGTCCAAATCACACACAACAGTGTTCTTGTTTGTTCATTCGTCTATGTTTACGATGTGTATTGTTCACAACACGTAAAAGTGTAGCGAGTACGGGTAAGTCTTGGCAAAGTACGGTTGAGTCTTGAAACTGTCCTACTCATATCCAAAAGTGTCCGGATGAGTCTGTGTACAACGCCATTCCAACTGTGTTATGAATAAAACCGCAAGACCGAGAAAAGAGGTAAAGCCTGTGTAGCAACCAAGTCCGTGAAAGTTAAATCTTCGTCTTTACTTCCTTTTTCCGTCCTTGCAAAAAATACTAAAAAAGGAGGTAATGCCATTGAAGAGAAAACAAGTAAATCTCAAAGTAACAACCGTCGAAGAGCCGGACATCTGCAAGCTGAGCGAGAGCGAACAAAAGGCGTTCTACGTTTCAATGCTCATGCGGATTTTGGATAAACGCCGACAGCAATTGGAAGAACAATCCTATATTGAGCATAATTGCAAAACAGCAAGTTGATATATGCAAAACAGGTATATTAACTTTTGTTGTGTAAAATTGTGTTCACATTAAACTGCGTCATCAATCGGCGCAACATCAATAAAAATACTATGAAGACAAAATTATTTTATCGTCTTTCGCGATGGGAGCGTAAACGAAAACTGCGGTTTGTCAAGGGTAAAATGTATGCTTGAAGCACCCTTGACAACCCTATAAAACTACTATGTTTCAGACACTATCGTTTCCGTTTTTCTCTCTCTTGTCGAAAGACAAATCAATCGTAAAAAGGAGAAAGAAAAACAATATGAAAACAGCAGCAATATATGCAAGATACTCTTGCGAGAATCAAACGGAACAGTCCATCGAAGGTCAGTTGAGAGTGTGTCAGGAATACGCCGCAAGCCTTGGCATACTCATCGTGGAAACGTACATAGATAGAGCAATGTCGGGTACGAATGACAATCGTGCGGCTTTCCAACAAATGCTAAAAGACAGCAGTAAAAAGCAATTTCAGTACGTCATCGTTTACAAGTTGGACAGATTTGCGAGAAATAAAGTTGAATCCGTCATCAACAAAAAGACGTTGCAAGACAATGGAGTTTCGCTCTTATCCGCAATGGAACGTATTACGGATACGCCTGAAGGACGAATGATGGAAACGATACTCGAAGGCTTCAATCAATACTTCTCGGAAGAACTCACACAAAAGGTAAATCGCGGACTTCGGGAAAGTTGGCTCAAAGGCAACGCAACGGGCGGACACAGTGTATTCGGATACGATATTATAGATAAAAAATATGTTCCCCACCCCATAGAAGCACCGCTTGTCGTCGAGATGTTCACCAAATGCGCACAAGGCTATACCGCAAACTCAATAGAAAAGTATTTCAAAGAATGTGGATATAGGAATCGTGACGGGCAACCAATACGAGTATCGTTGATATATCACGTTTTGCGCAATACAAAATACAACGGAGTCGTGGAACGCCAAGGTACGAAATACGATAACATATTTCCGAAACTCATATCCGACGAGTTGTGGGCAAAGGTCTGCGCCGTACACAAAGAGAATAAGCGTGCGCCCAGTCGCAAGAAAGAGATTTATGATTACATCCTATCCGGCAAACTTATTTGCGGAGATTGTAAGCGCAAAATGGTGGGAATAAGCGGAACGTCTATGACAGGCGATATACACTACTACTATTCCTGCCTGTCCAGAACGCGAAAAAATATAGCCTGCAGCAAAAAACCGATACAAAAGCAATTTTTAGAAGACCTCGTTATCGATACCACCGCAAAAATCGTAGCGACGGAAGAACGCATTGACAGTATTGCAAAGAAAATATGCGCCGTTCATGAAAAATCCTGCACGGACAATACGAAACTCAGAATGCTTGAGAAAAACAGACTCGAAGCAGTTAAGGCGCAAAACAATCTAATAAAGGCTCTTGAACAAGGCATATTCAATGCGGCGACAAAAAGCCGACTGGATGAATTGGACACACTGATTACACAATACGATTTCGATATACAACAAGAAAAGGATAGGCAATTCTCATTCTTGACGGTTGAGCAAATAAAAGGCTACTTGCGAGAATTCGTAAACCCCGACACCACCGATATGGCGGTTAGAAAACTACTAATAAATACGTTCGTGCGAGAAATAATATTGTATGACAACGCAGTCACGATAACTTACAATTTCATAGACTACGATGTGCCGACAAAAGTGACAACGGAATACGTCGAAAACATAGAGCAGCAGATAGAATCGGCAGATGCGTCTGCTGTTTCTTTTATATTCAGTTCGTACAATCAGGCGGATTTTTCACCACGAATAACCTAACTTGAATTTTCAAGTTAGGTTATTATTTTTTTGTCTTTTTCGGGGTGTTTTGCGCTATTCCACCCTTATCTCAACCAATATTTTGCGTTTTGTGGACGAACGGGACGATATTACCTTTTTCGGTTTGCAAAAATTTGCGGATAATAATAATCCCCGATCTTCGTCGAGGACGGTGTTTATGTTATGGCATTAGCGATTTGTTAATAAATTTAAGCTCCTAATTTAATTATATCAAAACCATTTTGACATAAAAATGCAACGGACGGTTGCGTGACATATTTCGGCGCACGATATATAATTCAATTGTAAGGAGGCGCAGAATGATCGATTTCATTGCTGTCGGCAACAATATAGCGTCGAGGCGGAAAAGGCAAAATCTCACACAGGAGGAGCTTGCCAACAAACTTTTCGTGACAAGGCAGCTCGTGTCCAAATGGGAAAACGGCACGGGTGTTCCCTCCATCGACGATTTGTTGAACATGTCCGAGATCTTTCACATCACCATTGAAGAACTATTGTGTCTTGACAAAAAAATCGATGTCAATCCGGATGACATTTTTGCGGGACACGAGCGGCTGTTTGTGGTGAGGAACATCGTTGACGGCAACATAAAAATCGACATTCCGGCAAACTTTTACCGCTTTTCGCAAACGGAAAGAATGATGCTTCTCAAAGCGATAAAGGACGGAATGCTGACAACCGATATGGAAAATCTGAAACCGAGGCTTACGCCCGCCGAACAAAAATTTATGAGAACGGAGGTCACACAATGATACTCAAAAAGAAATTGCAAGACGGAAAAACGATATACGAACCTATATCGTTTGAAGAAGCCGTAGAACAACGCGCGGAAAAATCCGACTTTGTTTTTACGGACGAGGACGAAAAAGACAAATTCGAGGATGTTCTCGAAGAACTCGATGATCTCGAAGAAGAAATCGAAGATGAAAAAGATGAAGAAAACGAATCGTCGGATAAAACCGCATTGTCGTGGGATTTTGTGAAAAGCGCATTGAAAAAAGCCGAAAAAATCGCACAAAAAGGATATGGAGTGGGCGCGTCTTTGGGCAATATTTTTCTAGGCGTCGATGATAAAAAACCCGACAAGAAGAATAAGCTCGTACAAATACTTCCTTTCCTCGATGACGATGACATCCATGAAATCGTAGAAGACATCTTAAGCGATCCGGACAAATACGACGGGTTGAACCTTTGCGCGATAATGCCGTTTCTTAGCGAAAACGATTGTGACGCATTGTTCTTGAAAATCGCACTCGACAACGATAAAAAATATACGCACTCCCTCACTTCTCTTGCGCCGTTTGTGTCGGAAAAGTGTCTTACAAAACTTGTCGACAAATATGTTGAGGGCGAACTTCAAGACGTAGATATGGACGGGCTTTATCCCTTCTTGTCAAGCAAAGACGTAAAACGCTTGTTCAAATATATCGTTTCTAAAAACGACGACAAATAACTTGTCGGGTTTGTTATATTAGACAAAAACAGTTTCGCCTAAAAAAGCGAAACTGTTTTTATTTGCTAACATATTTGTCACTTTATATAATCTTTTTGCATGGATAAAGTGTCGTTTCTGTCAATTATCTGAACATTTTTAATTTGTTATGAACAACTTCTATATCGAGTTTGGTGTCGTCGATAATTTCACCGTCAAGCTCGAAACGGCTGTCGTCAAGCGCTTCGATAGTAACCTTCTTTGCGGTGTATTCTCCGCCCCAATCCGTGCCGACGTGCTTGCCTTTGAGGAACTTGAACAGGCGGAAAATGATTTTGCTCTTTTTCATTTCGCTGACGTAGCCGACGTTCAAAAGTCCGTCGTCAACGATTGCGTTTGGGCAAATGGGGATGCCGCCGCCGATGAAACCGCCGTTGCCTACACCTATCATAAACACGCTGGTGTCCTTTGTCACGCCGTCCGCAGTGATGCGAAGATGATGGAATCTCGTGTGCAAAAGCGTGTAGAACAACGAATAATAGTATGCCGCTTTGCCCTTCAACGTTTTGCAATTTGCATATTTGAGCAAGACGTCGACGTCCATGCCGCCGCCGCCCACGTTCAAGCAGCGATATTTGCCAAGTTCCATATAGTCCACGAAGCCGACCTTGCCGTTCAAGATGGTTTGCACCGCCTCTTTGACATTGGTGGAGTGTCCGGATTTTTTGATAAAATCGTTGCCGCTGCCGCAAGCTACGAGACCGAGCGTAACGTTGTCGAAGTTGTCGATTCCGCAAAGCACCTCGTGAAAAGAGCCGTCGCCGCCCATAACCACAATGTTTGTGTCCGGCGTTTTTGACAATTCTCTTGCGATTTCGGTGGCGTGTCCTGCGTACTCGGTTTTATGAACGACGTATTGAGCGTTGTTATTCTTAAAAATTTCCTCGACGGTTGTGAGAGCCTTGAGGCTTTTGCCCTTTCCGCCTTGAGGATTGACGATTATGTGATACATAATGCCCTCCGCATTTTATTTGCATATAAAAATATACAAGTACATTTTAACACTTATGACGCAAAAGTCAACCTATTGTGAGTTGCGCAACAAAATGTCGAATATCTCGAACACATGTATAGTTTCTCAATCGCGATTTTCAAACTGCAATTCGTAGAGTTTGTGATAATATCCCTTGTTTTTGAGCAGTTGTTGGTGCGTACCTTTTTCGATGATTCTGCCGTTTTGAAGCACGATGATTTGGTCTGCATGTTGTATTGTGGACAATCTGTGCGCCACAACGAGCATAGTGCCGATGTTGCGGATGTTTTCAAGCGACTTTTGGATAACCACTTCGGTTTCGGTGTCGATGTTTGCGGTTGCTTCGTCAAGAATGAGAATTTGCGGTTTGTGCAAAACCGTTCTTGCAAACGACAACAGCTGACGTTGTCCTTGCGAGAAGTTTTCTCCTCTTTCGATGACCTCCTCGTCAAGTCCGTGCTCCTGCGAAGATATAAACGTGTCGGCGTTGACGTACTTGCACGCCGCCTCGATTTCCTCGTCGCCGAAAGACTCGTCGTTGAGCGTAATATTGCTCCGCACCGTACCGCTGAAAAGGAACACGTCTTGAAGCATCTGTCCTATGCCCTTGCGAAGCGAATGAATATCTATTGTGCTTATATCTCTGCCGTCGATGAGAATCTGACCTTTTTGAATCTCGTAGTTACGCACGATGAGAGAAAGTATTGTCGTCTTTCCCGCACCCGTCGCGCCCACAAAAGCGCACGTTTCCTTCGGATTTATAGTGAACGACACGTCTTTGAGAATCCAATCCTCGCCCTTGTAGGCAAACCATACGTTCTTAAACTCGATTTTGCCATCGAACTTGTCCACCGTCACCGCGTCTTCCCTATCTCTGATTTCGGGCTTGACGTCAAGCAGGTTGAACAACCTCTCGGACGCGGTTATCGCCTTTTGCAAGTTGTTGAGCTGATCGGCAAGGTTTTGTATGGGGTTGAAAAAGCGCGACAGATAGAGATAGAACGCAACTATCATGCCCGCGTCCAGTCCGAATTCCATTCCGAGCCAGAACGTCACGGCAATCGAGCTGATATAAAGCAGCGTGATAAACGGACGATATATGCCGAAAGCAAGCACCACTTTGTATCTGGATTTGCGCAGATTTTCGTTCTTTTCCAAAAATTCAAGCTCTTTCTTTTGTTGACGATTGAAAATTTGGATAAGTTTCATGCCGGACAAGTTTTCGTTGAGAAAAGTGTTGAGGTCGGATATATACTGTCTTTCCTTTGTAAACACCTTTTTGACCACGTTTCTGAACACGAAAGACGTGATGAACACAACAACGATGAACGCAAGCATCACAAGCGAAAGCTGCCACGAGATGTACAGCATAATGCCGTACACGCCCACCACCGTAAGCACGTTCTTGATGACGTTCACGATGACGTTGGTAAACAAGTCGGACATCGACGCCGTGTAGGACGCAACGCGCGTAACGAGCGAGCCTACGGGCATTTCGTCAAACTGATTTTGCGACAGTTGCTCTATGTGCGAAAACACCTCGTTGCGCAGCGTGTAGATTATATTTTGCCCCGCCTTTTGCAAGAGCATGGACTCCCAAACGAGAAATGCTTGGTTGAACACGCCTATGGCAAGATACGCCACCGCCATGCCGACGATAAACTCCACGTTTATGCCGTCCGACTTCAAGTTGTTGGTGATTTGACTGACGAAAAGAGGCAGGATTATATCCAAAACGACGTTTAGCAAAATGAGCAGCATTGCGCCAACAAATCGCGCCATTTCGGGTTTTAAGTAGCGATATATGCGGCTAAACATATCTTTTGTGGGAATATGGACGTCGCCTTTGAGTTTTTCCGCGTCGCTTTGCATTATGCCTCACCCCCTTCCACTTCTCTTTCGAGCTTTTGCAAATACACCATCTTTTTGTAGGTGGGAGATATCTCTTCAAGTCTTTGCGGAGTGTCGTATGCCTCAACCTCGCCCTTGTCGAGAACGAGTATCTTGTCAAGATGCGATACCGTCGAAACGCGCGAGGCGATGACGATGGTCGTCTTGCCCTTCCGCTCGGATTGAATGTTTGCAAGTATGGTTTCTTCCGTCTTGACGTCTACTGCCGACACCGAGTCGTCCAAAATCATAATCGGCGCGTCTTTTATGTACGCGCGAGCTATGGATATGCGCTGTTTTTGACCGCCAGAAAGAGTAACGCCTCTCTCGCCGGATACGGTTTCGTACCCCTCGGTAAACTCCTCGATGTTAGAGTGAACGTCGGCAAATTTAGCAGCGTCGTACACCTTGTCCATATCGATTTCGTTGCAAGAGAAAGCGATATTGTTTTTGACCTTGTCGCTGAAAAGGAAATTGTCTTGCGGCACGTAACCTATGGCGTCTCTCAAACTCTCGATATTGCAATCCATGATATCGTGGCCGTCGATAAACACTTTGCCCCTTTCTACGTTGTAGAGATGCAACAGCGTGTTTACAAGCGTCGTTTTGCCGCTGCCTATCTTGCCCACTATGCCGACGCTCTCACCGGGATTGACGGTGAAAGTGATGTTTTTGAGCACGTTCGCTTCGCTTGAAGGATAGGCAAACGAGAAGTTGTCGAACCTGATTTCGCCCTTGACTTTTTCAAGCACGTACGCATTTTCGACATTGCGGATTTCTTCCTCTTGGTCGAGGAAGTTGGTGATACGTTTTAGCGACGCTTTCGAGCGCGAACGCATCGTCACGACCTGTCCGAGAGCAATCATCGGCCATACGAGAGTGTCGAAATATCCCACGAACGTGATAAGTCCGCCTGCCGTCATATCCACCTCGTGTCCGAAAACAAAAACGGGAGTGCCGGTGACGTATCTGTAAACGAAGTATCCGCCAAGTCCCAAAATCAAAGCCATAATCGCCGCAATGATGATCTCGATGATTGCATCGAAAATAACCGACACTTTGACAAGCTCGATATTTGCGTCTTTGTTGCGTTTTGCGATTTTTGCGAATGCGTGAAGTTGTTGCGTTTCCTTGACGAACGCCTTGATGACTCGTATGCCCGTAAAACTTTCTTGCGAGAAGTCGTAGAGTTTGTCGAACTCGTTTTGGCGTTGCTCCCATTTCAGAGCCATAAATTTTTCAACAAGCATGCCCCACACCACTATGAGAGCGAGCGGAATAAGCAACAGACAGGACAACGCCCAGTCGAGCGAAAACATCTTGTAAAGGGCAAGAACGGACAAGAAAAGCGCGTCCACCAGCATAACCGAGCCCCAACCGAAAAACTCCTCAATCGTTTCGAGGTCGGTTGTAAACCACGCCATAACGGTACCGACTTTGTTTTCGTGATAATAGCGTTGCGACAGTCTCTCGCTCTTCAAAAACATTGTGTGACGAAGCCCCGCTTCTATGCGTTGAGAAGCGTTGAAAATGGAGAGTCGCCACATGATTCTTCCAAAGAACATCACGATAGCAACCACCATAACGCCCAAAATAATTTCTTTGAGCGCGGCTTTGTCGATTGCTCCGCCGTCGAACATATCCACGAGCTTTCCGAGATATTCGGGTATGAAAAGCTGGAACACGTCCACTGCGACAAGCCCTATCAATCCTATCAAGAACAGCCAACTGAACTTGAGATAATATTTGTTTATGTATTTTCCGAATAACATGATGAGTATTTGATTTTTCAAAAGCGGACGCTTTTGGTTGAACTAACACGGATTATTGGCAAAAGAGAATAGAAAACCCCGCTTGCCAAAATTCCGTCAACTCGGATTTCGTCAAACGGGGTTTAAAATATTCAAACCCTCAAAATCGTTCCGAAAAAGGAACGAAATTGATTTTTACATAATTTCGCGGTAGATAGCCTCGATTTCCTTCTTACCCCAAACCTGCGGACAGGGATAAAGCGGATTTGCTTCGGCATATGCGTGCGCGATCATACGAGGCAGACGCTCTTCTTCGATGAGCTTGCCGCCGTCGCGTGACAAAATCTTTGTGGGAATGTTCATTGCGGCATTCATGTCCTCAATCCATTTGATGAACAAGTTTGCCTTTTCTTCTTTGGTGTTTCCGCCGAGGTTGATGCAGTCGGCAAGTTCGGCGAGTTTCTTGTGTGCGGATTTGCCGTATGCTTTCAAAACATGCGGAAGGATAACTGCGTTTGCAAGACCGTGAGGCACTCCGTATTCGCCGCCGAGAGTGTGCGCAACCGCGTGTACGTAACCGACGTATGCGCGAGTGAACGCTTTGCCTGCAAGGTATGCGGCCTTTTGCATTTGCACACGAGCTTCGAGATCGTCGCCGTGATCGTATGCTTGTTTGAGGTATTTGTGAATGAGCTGAACAGCCTCGACAGCCTCTTTCTTGGTTTGTCTTGTATTTTCGCCACCGATGTAAGCCTCAACCGCGTGAGTGAGCGCGTCCATACCCGTTGTGGATGTGAGGTGAGGCGGAAGCGACTTTGTAAGTTCGGGATCCATAACGACGTATCTCGGAATGAGGAACGGATCGTTGATTGGATATTTCTCGTGAGTTTCGGGGTTGGAAATGACCGCTGCAAGCGTCGCTTCACTGCCTGTACCCGAAGTTGTCGGAATTGCAACAAGCGGAGGAAGTTTGTGTCCCGTAATCATTATCTTCAAGACGCCTTTCATTTGAGGAACGCTCTTCTTGGGGCAAGCAACTCTTGCGCCGATACCCTTTGCGCAGTCCATAGCACTGCCGCCGCCGAGAGCAACGATTGCGTCGCAGTTGTTGTCATGATACATTTTGAGACCGTCTTCGATGTTTTGAATGGTCGGATTGGGGACGACGTCGTGATAGCAGCAACTCTTCATGCCCTCTGCTTCGCATGCAGCCATGATGGGATCTGCCTTTCCGCTTGAAAACAGGAATCCGTCGGTGACGATAAGGATGCTCTTAAAGCCGTTGTCTTTGAGGAACTTGGGAAGTTGCGAAATGCTGCCCGGACCGGACAAAGTCTTTTTGCATTGATTCCACGGCAACAAAAACATTGCCAAGCGCATAGATTGCTGGAAGATACGGCAACCCATTTTTGTAAAGATGTTCATCGTTTCCCTCCGAATACGGATTAAATCCGCATATATGAGTATTAAGTAATAGTATTCTAGCACCAATTGTACAAATGCACAACAATTTAATTAACAATTGATAATGAATAATTCGCAGATTCTTTTCAATGAGTGTTTTGTTCCGTCCTCTATAAGAGGTGAACGGCGTGAACTCTAAATTAGATGTACCCCCTCTTTCCGGACACGCCGGTATTTCTCCCACCACTCAAATAAGGGCAATTCCCTACAAGATTATCTGTCGTTCGTGGGGGAGACAGTCAGCACTCGCATAAATAGGGACAATTCACTTATTATGCCACCGTCCTTTGTGCGCCAGCTACGCAACAACACGGCGCAGTCGGACGGTACAACCGTCAAGCTCGGCGCTCATATTCTCGCCGCCTTGCGGCTCGTGTTCCGTCTGCGAATAAGCACATTCCGTTAATAAGTACACCCTGAATAAGTTTTCGTTTATCCGCTTGCGTGCAAAGCACGCACACACCAAGCAGACAATCTTGCGAAACTGCGGCTTGAGTTCTTGTCCATGTCCGAACTGATAGCAAAGATTTTCTGCGCGGTAGAAAAATAAAAATTCGCATAAAAAAACGGCGATACGCTCGCGCATCGCCGTTAAAAATATGCAAATTTTTATTTGAGTTCGGAGAAATACTTGATAGTACGCACCATTTGAGAGGTATAGCTGTTCTCGTTGTCGTACCAAGAAACGACTTGAACTTGGCTGTTGCCGTCTTCCATGGGAGCAACCATGGTTTGAGTTGCGTCGAAGATAGAACCGAAGCGGCTGCCGATGATATCAGAAGAAACGATTTGGTCGGTGTTGTAGCCGAAGGACTCGGTTGCGGCAGCTTTCATTGCGGCGTTGATGCCTTCAACGGTGACGTGACCTTTGACGACTGCCACGAGGATGGTGGTGGAACCGGTCGGAGTGGGAACGCGTTGTGCAGAACCGATGAGTTTGCCGTTGAGTTCGGGGATGACGAGACCGATTGCCTTTGCAGCGCCGGTGCTGTTGGGGACGATGTTGATTGCAGCCGCGCGGCTTCTTCTCAAATCACCCTTTCTTTGCGGACCGTCGAGAGGCATTTGGTCACCGGTGTATGCGTGAACCGTGGTCATGATACCGCTCATGATAGGTGCATAATCGTTGAGTGCTTTCGCCATAGGAGCGAGGCAGTTGGTTGTGCAGCTTGCAGCGGAGATGATGTTGTCGGTTGCTTTCAAAGTGGTGTGGTTGACGTTGTAGACGATTGTGGGAAGGTCGTTGCCTGCGGGAGCAGAGATGACGACTTTGCGTGCGCCTGCGTCGATGTGTGCTTGTGCTTTTGCTTTGGAGGTGTAGAAACCCGTGCATTCCAAAACGACGTCCACGCCGAGTTCGCCCCAGGGAAGTTCTGCAGCTTTTGCTTTTGCGTAGATGGTGATCTTCTTGCCGTCGACGACGATGTAGCCGTCTTCTTTGATCGTGCCGTCCTCGTTGAGAACTGCTTCACAGCTTTCTACCGTGTGAGAATTTGCGTAGTTGCCTTGTGTTGAGTCGTACTTAAGAAGATGAGCGAGCATCTTGGGGCTTGTGAGGTCGTTGATAGCGACAATTTCATAGCCCTCTGCACCGAACATTTGTCTGAATGCAAGACGTCCGATACGACCAAAACCGTTGATAGCGACTTTTACGTTTGCCATTATAAATTCCTCCATAAAGGTGTATTCCTGATTTGATTGGATTTCCAACCGCAATTATTTTACAATTATTACGAAAAATATGCAAGTGTTATTAAAGGATTTTTTTATCGAATAAAAAAACGAACGTTCGGCGCAACTTTCCGTCGAGCCGAACTGCTTAATCTCGTTTTATTATTTTTGTTTTATTATTTGCACCAAATCAGTCTGCAAGGAAAGTGAGTTTTCCGTACACCAAAACGCTGATAAAATCGATAGGCCACACGAACAGCGCAAAGGACAACAATCCCGTGACGAGCGTATGACGTTGCCTCGTTTGCGAATATTTTGCAAAGCGGTATATAAACGTCATTGCCCAACCGAAAAAGAACTCTATGGCGCATTTCGACGTAAGCGAAAGGTTGTCGAATCTTGCAGTGGCGGTAGTGCCTGCGACGTCGTCGGCTTCGAGCGGAAGCACGATTGAAAAAGTGCTGCCCTTGCCTTTTTTGCTTTTTACGTAAACCTCTCCGCCGTGGTCTTTCATAATCTCGCGCACGACGTAAAGTCCCACGCCCTGACTGTTGCCCGACGAGCGCGTTTTGTCCTCGGTGTAAAATTGGTCGAAAACGTAAGGCAAACTCTCTTTTGAAATGCCTATGCCGTTGTCGCGCACGTAAAGGATGAAGCGTTTGCCCTTTTTCTTTGCGCCGACTTTCACCGTTTGACCTTTGTCGGAGTATTTCACCGCGTTTGAAAGGAGATTCTGCACGACTCTTTCCATTTGTCCCTCGTCAACTCTAACTTCGACGTCGGGGATTTTGCCCACTTTGAGTTTTATATCCCTCGCCTGCGCAAGCGGACGAAGTTTCTCAATCGTTTTGCCGAAAAAGTTTCTTGCCGGATGCAAAGTTTTGTGCGCGGATTGTTTTCTTATCTCGGCGTTGGACGACTCCACCATGCCTATAACCATCTCGTTCATTTGGTCTGTTTTTTGGATGATTAGTGCAGGATAGTCCTTATCGTCCATGCCGTCGGAAATGCACTCGGCGTATCCGGAAATAATCGCAAGCGGAGTTTTCATGTCGTGCGCGACGGAAGCGATGGACTTGTTTGCCCTAAGCGACGAATCCGTTTCGCTGTCTTTGAGTTTGAGCATTGCAACGCGCAATGCTTCAAGCCTTACGGCAATCGAATGATACGTTCCGAAGCCACGCGTTTCAACGGGGTCGTACAAGTCGCCCTCTTGCAATTTCGCAAGCGTTCTTTCGATTCTCAAAATCTCGTTTCTGTTCAGCATACGCCGTTTAACCTCTTATTTCGGGCAGATAAACTGTTGTTTTTGCGATTTGCCGTTTCAATCTTGCCACTTATAGCCAAGTCCCCATACGGTCACGACATTGTTGATTCCGACCTTTGAGAGCTTATCGCGAAGCCTTGCAATCGTCACCGCGACAGTGTTTTCGTCAATGTATTCATCGACGCCCCAAACATCGTCTATGAGCTTTTGTTTGGGCATAATTTGATTTTCATGTAGTGTAAGATAGTCAAGGATTTTGAACTCCTTTGCTGTCAGATTCAACGGTTCGCCGTCCACTTTCGCCTCGTATCTCGATGACGAAATCATGAGGCTTCCATAGTGTCTATCGCCCGACGGAAAGGCGTTGAACTCATAGTACCTTCTAAGTTGCGCGCCAACTCTCATAACCATTTCTTTGAACGAAAACGGCTTTGTGATATAGTCGTCGGCTCCGAGGTCGAACATGCGCACCTTGTCTTCTTCCGCAACTTTTGCCGACACGACGATTATCGGCATCGTCATGGTTTTTCGGAGCATTTCGCACACCGTGAAACCATCGATTTTGGGCATCATGATATCAAGCAACGCAAGGTCGGGCTTTATCTCGCTTGCTTTTCTCAATGCGTCTGCGCCGTCGAATGCCTGATAGGCTTCATGCCCTGCCTTTTCGAGATAACTCTTCATCATATCGGATATTTCAACGTTGTCCTCTGCTATAAGTATCTTTCTCATATCAATCTCCGCTAAAAATTTTCGCTTTTATTTTACAATATTATTTTGCATATTTCCATACTTTTTTACAATCAAAACTCTGATGCGGCAATTTTCTTTTGTGCCTCTTCGAAGTATCTCTTGTACGCCTTTTTGCAATACCACGCGTGCTTGTCCTCTTCGGGCTTTTCAGGCAATTTGTACGAGTATCTGCCGTTGACTTTCCACCCGTTGAGCATGCCTATGTCAAAAGCGTTCGTAGGGCAATTGAAAGAACATCTGGTGCACATAACGCAGTCGCCGCCAAAGCTGAACTTGCCGTTTCCGTCCATTTTGATGTTGCCAACGGGACAATTTTTTGCGCAAGCGCCGCATTTTATACACTTGTTGCCGTCAACCTTGAAAAATCTTCCGTTGACTTTCATTGCCGGTTGTTCGATGCGCACCACCCATGCCACAAATCTTCCGAACGGAACTTTGGAAAGTTTATGCTCGACGCCGCAAAGCACTTCCCTTGCCTCGACGGAAGCAAGTTGTTCAAGCGTGTTTTTCATCCTTGCCGCCATTTCGTCGGTATGCCTGAAAATCATATTGTACGGCATCACGTAGTGGTATTCGCTGAAAGGAACGTATCCTTTTCGCTTCATAATATCGTTAAATTTTATCGACGACACGTTGTTGATTTTTAGCGGTTCACCCGACGTTTTGACGATGAAATATTGTTTGTTTTTGCACGTTTTTTTGCCGTTTTTTGCGTAAAAATCACTGCCTTTTTGCTTATTTTTCGCCGTTTTTTCGCATATGTTTTGCTCTTTTTCAATCGCTCTCGGAAGTGCTTTCGCAAGGTTGAGCATTATGTAGGGCGCATTAAATCCGTGGATGGGATAGGCAAATCCGACATAGTCGAAGTTGTTTGGATCCGGCAAGTTTTCAAAGCCCTTTTTCACCGTGTACAGCGTGGTTTCGACGCCGTTTTTTTCAAATTCGCTCTTATATATATCGCACGCTTTTTTCGTATTGCCCGTGCCCGAAAAGACGTATATGATTGCGTTTTTCATGCTTTTCTCCTTCACTCACTTTATTTTTCGCCTTAATACACGGTGTATCTTGCAACGTGATTGCCGTCGTAAAAATAGGTCGTGTTTTCGCCTTTTGCGTGAGTATCGTACCAAACTTGCGCATAAAACGGCATAAATTTTGACAATCTGTCATAGTCCCACGGCTGAGGTTGACAACACACAGGACACCAATGACCGGCTTTGAGAATACAATACGGCGACGCCCAAAAACGATGTCCGTCGTGGCACTCCCATTCGAGTTTTATGTACAAATCGCCCTTTTTCATGCTCGTAGACAAGCACTTACCGCCCCTGAACGCCGCCGCGGACTGCATATCTTCAATATCGAGTTCGTCGTCGCTCTTGCTTTCGTCATAGCCGTGGTCGAGGATATAGCCGTGTTCTTTGAGCTTTGTGATATCTCTCATATCGTCGTAATCGACGTCGCCGTCGGCAAGTTGTCCGTGCGCCAAAATCGGGAACTTGCTCCAATCGCTCGGCAAACATTTGAGATTTTCTTTGCTTCCGAAAAATGCCTTTACTTTGCCTGCCTGATTGCTACTCACCCAATATCTTGGTGCATTGTCGTCTTTAAGCAGTCTCTCTATGGCAAGTTTGGACACGAGTTTTGCAGGCACTAACTTTCCAAGTCTGTAATATTCGTGTTGTGACAGTATTTCTTGCCAGTAATCCTTTATATCCTCATGCTGAAAATCAAAATAATCGTTCAGAATATGGCTGTCCTGAAACCACATACAGTGGAAGTTACGAATGGAATTCCACTGCGGTTTCATATATTTTTGCGTCGAACCGCCGATAATCTTGAAGCCCTCGTCAAATGTATCGTATCCCGTCACTCTGTTGCATGCACCGCCGCCAATGTTGTAACACTTCTTCCAGAACTTCTCTTCGAGTTGTCCGCTTGCGTCCTTTTCGACGAGCCTGCGCATCAAAAGACCGCTGTCGCGCGCCGTAACCCATTCGATAGGAGCATTAAAACATGTGTGGAACATAAGTCCGTCTTTCATATTGTTGGTGAGCATTCTGTTGTGAAGCATACCCGTCTGACGAAGCACCGCCCATTGCTTTACGTCGCTGTCGAGAACGTATCTCTCACCCTTGATTTTGCTTGCAGAATACTCGTCGTACGTGCTCGATATAAGCGGATCCCCCACTCTCCCCCAGGGGTGCTTGTAATTGCGGTTGCCGTATATCGCAACAGTGGAAATATGCACGAGTTTGGGCTGATTTTCCTTTATCTCGGACACTGAATCTACAATATTCATTGCACCGATGCGGTTACATCTGTCTGTAAGCACGGGATAGTGGTCGGCAGTCGGAGGAATGACTGCGGCGAGATTGAGAACGTAATCGCTGTTTGCCACAAGGCGTCTGCAATCTTCCTTTTCCGCCAAATCGCCGAAAATAACCTCGATTCTGCCTCCGTATTTACGCTTCCATTCTTTTGCACACTTGCGTTCTCTTCTTTCGTTCAAAAGCAATACTTTAAGCTTTTCGACAACCCCGCTCTCCATGAGTTGCATGACAGTTTCAAGTCCCATATTTCCGCTTGCTCCGGTGAGTGCAATGATTTTTTCCATATATGTGCCTCCTTTGGTTACGCATATATTATCGCACCGAGCATTGGCAAAAGTCTTGACAAAAACATTACAATTGAGCCTAATTTCGACAAAATACACACCGTTTTGTAAGAGTTTTGTAAGATATTCGAAACGGACTTGCGGATTCGAAAAGTCTATAAATTTCAAATAATCGTTTTTTTTTGCGTGATTAAGCATAAAAAAAATCCACCGAAAATTCGGTGGATTTCTTGTTTTTTAAGGACTCAATCAGATGAGTTTAAGAATGCAAGTTTCTGCTGCGTCGCCGCGACGAGTGCCGGTTTTAAGGATACGGGTGTAACCGCCGCCTTGTCCGAGCTCGTTCTTGCGTGCGTCATACTTGGGAGCATACTCTTTGAACATCTTTTCGATAAGGGGGTGTTTTGTATCTTTGATGCGCGCTCTGAAAGCGGATTTGGATTCCTTTTCACCCTTGATCTCTTGAAGATCGACGAGTTCGGCCATAAGTCTGCGACGTGCTGCGAGCTTCTTGGGGCCGTCGTTGGTGAAAACGACTTCTTTCTTTGCGCCCTTTGCGTCGGCGACGGTCTTTGTGACCTTCACGTCGTCTTGGTAAGCTCTCATTGCGATAGTGATATATTTTTCAGCGAGGCTTCTGACTGCTTTTGCACGGTCGACAGTCGTTTCGATTTGACCGTACCAAAGAAGCTCGGAAACCTGATTTTTAAGCATAGCCATTCTTTGGTCTGTGCGTTTTCCTAATTTAGACATAGTGTTCCTCCTGTGCTCTTAGTCCTCTTGGGCCTTCAAGCCGAGGCCGAGGTCTTCGAGTTTCTTGACAACTTCTTCGAGTGATTTTCTGCCGAGGTTTCTCACTTTGAGCATATCGTCTTCCGTGCGCTTCGTGAGGTCTTCGACTGTGTGGATGTTTGCGCGTTTCAAGCAATTGTACGAACGCACCGAGAGATCGAGATCTTCAACGGACATTTCCAAAACCTTGACCTTGCTGTCGGTCTGCGGCTCGACAAGGATTGACTTGTCGCCCATGTTTTCAACCAAATCGACAAAGAGTTTGATGTGGTCGTTCATGATTTTTGCAGCAAGAGAGGTGATTTCCTTTGCAGAGGTCGTGCCGTCGGTCGTAACTTCGAGGGTAAGTTTGTCGAAGTCGATGCTTTGTTCGACACGAGTGCTTTCAACTGCATAGTTGACTCTCACGACCGGAGTGTAGATCGAATCGATCGGAATGTAACCGATGGATTGATGATGGTCTTTGTTTTGGGAAGCGGGAACGTAACCTCTTCCGCAATCGACGAAGATGGTCATATCGATTGATGCGCCCTCGTCCAAAGTGCAGATGACTTGGTCGGGATTCATCACTTCGATGCCGGTGGCGCATTGAATGTCGCCTGCCGTAACCGTGCCGACTGTGTTTGCAAAGAGTTTGCATTCTTGTTTGCCCGCGGTCTCGAGACTGCTGATTGCTTTGAAACGAACAGTTTTGAGGTTGAGGATAATTTCGGTAACTTCCTCTTTCACGCCCTTGATTGTGGAGAATTCGTGATCGACTCCCGCGATCTTGATGCCGACTGCCGCAGCACCGGGAAGCGCGGAAAGAAGAATACGACGCAAGCAGTTGCCGATCGTCGTGCCGAAGCCTCTTTCAAGCGGCTCGACGACGAATTTGGCATAGTTTTTGCTTTCGTTCTCCGTGCAAGTTATCTTGGGACTTTTGATTTCCATCATAACTGTATCCTCCGATCAAATTATTTTGAGTACAACTCGACGATAAGGTGTTCTTGGATGTCGAGGTCGATGTCGCTTCTTTCGGGAAGAGCGACGACCTTGCCCGTGAGTGTAGCGTTGTCAAATTCGAGCCATTTGACGAGGCTGAGGTTTTTGGTCTCTTTGACGGCATTCCACATTGCGGAATCTTTCTTGTTTTCTTTGACTGCCACGACGTCGCCTGCTTTGACGAGGTAGGACGGAATGTCCACTGTCTTGCCGTTGACGGTGATGTGACCGTGGTTGACGATTTGGCGAGCCATAGCTCTTGAGGTGCCGAGGCCGAGACGATAAACGACGTTGTCAAGTCGTCTTTCGATCAAAACGAGCATGTTGTCACCGGTGACGCCGCGCATTTCGGATGCTCTGTCATAGTACATCTTGAACTGCTTTTCGGTCACGCCATAGTAACGTTTGGTCTTTTGTTTTTCACGAAGTTGAACGCTGTAGCCGCTTGCTTTCTTTCTTCCCTTGCCGTGATCTCCGGGAGGTGCGTACTTTGTGAGAAGGGGGCATTTTGTAGAACCGCACTTCTCGCCCTTGAGATAGAGTTTGCAACCTTCACGTCTGCAAAGACGGCAATCTGCTCCTGTATATTTAGCCATAGTTTAAGTCCTCCTAATTACAGTCTTCTCGCCTTGGGCGGACGGCATCCGTTGTGAGGAATCGGAGAAACGTCTTGAATGAGCGTAACTTCGATACCGACGTTTGCGAGTGCGCGGATTGCGCTCTCTCTGCCTTGACCGGGACCTTTGACGTAGACTTCAACGCTTCTCATACCTTGATCGTATGCAACTTTGGCTGCGTCTTCGCTGACCATTTGTGCTGCAAACGGAGTGGACTTACGGCTGCCGCGGAGTTTGAGTTTGCCTGCGGAAGACCAAGAGATTGCGTTGCCGTTCATATCGGTGATAGTAACGATTGTGTTGTTGAAAGAAGCGTGGATATGCACTTGACCTTTTTCAACGCGTTTGATATCTTTTCTTTTCTTAATAGCTTTTCTTGCGATACCTGCCATAGTCTAGCCTCCTTATTTCTTGCTGCGGCTGACTGCGCGCTTGGGACCTTTTCTCGTACGAGCGTTTTGTTTGGTGTTTTGACCACGTACGGGAAGTCCTTTTCTGTGACGAACGCCGCGATAGCAACCGATTTCCATCAATCTCTTGATATTGAGACCGACTTCTCTTTTGAGGTCGCCTTCGACGTGCAAATGTTGTTCGATGTAATCACGAATGAGACTGACTTGATCTTCGCTCAAATCCTTGACGCGAATATCGGGATTGATGCCGGTCTCTTTCAAAATCTTTTGAGAAGTTGCAAGGCCGATACCATAGATGTAGGTAAGTCCGTATTCAACTCTCTTGTCGCGCGGAAGATCCACGCCGGCGATTCTTGCCATTTTCTACCTCCGAAATAGTGAAAAAAGTGTTTTTATATATGCCACGCATAGGTAGTTGCCGTAAGATTTGGAATGAAGCAACCAGCCGCCCTACGCTTTTTGCCGAATTTTACTTTTGATGAAGAGGCGGAGCATTGCCTCAAAACGTCAAAAGCCCGACGCATCAATCAACCTTGACGTTGTTTGTGGTTGGGATACTTTGAGCAGATAACCATAACTCTGCCGTTTCTTTTGATAACTTTGCATTTGTCGCACATAGGCTTGACGCTGGGTCTGACTTTCATAGTTAACCTCCTGAATGAGTCCTTTGTTTTCGATTTTGTTTCGATATGACCTTATTTGTTGCGGTAGATTATTCTGCCTTTTGTCAGGTCGTACGGCGACATTTCGATTTTGACTTTGTCGCCTTCGAGAATTCTTATGTTGTTGATACGCAACTTTCCGCCGAGATATGCAAGAATCTCATGGCCGTTTGTGAGCATCACTCTGAATTGAGTTTTGGGCAAAACTTCGATGACTTTGCCTTCGGTTTCGATAACGTCTTCTTTTGACATAGAGTCCTCTTATTTGTTGTTGTCGTTGTAAAAACGGAGTGCGCTGAACAGTTCTTGGTCAAACACCTGTGTTCCGTTTTTGATTTTTTCCGCAATCTTTTCAAGCGTGTCGCCCGTAGATTGGAGATGTTTTACGTTTTTGAGCTTCGCGTTTTTGATGTGGCGCAGATTTCCGTCCGCAATTCTCACCGTGTTTTCGTCCACAATCTCGACTACGGCGTAATACGCACCTTGGTCGCGACCTGCTTTTGAATAAACGATTGAACCGATTTCCATATCAAAGCGTAAGTATTTCAGCTCCGTTTTCTGTCAGAGCAACAGTGTTTTCGTAGTGAGCGGAAGGTTTGCCGTCGAGAGTGACGCATTTCCAACCGTCCTCGAGCGTTTGCCACGTGCCCATATTGACCATAGGTTCGATTGCAAGCACCATACCCACTTCGAGTTTCGGTCCATGTCCGGCTTTGCCGTAGTTCGGCACCGCAGGATCTTCGTGCATCTCTCTTCCGATTCCGTGTCCGACCATAGATCTGACAACTCCGTATCCTCGAGATTCGTTGTAAACCTGCACGGCGTGTGATATGTCGCCCAAACGTCCGCCTGCTTTGAATTGCTTTACGCCTTCGAAAAAACTCTCTCTCGTGGTGTCCACGAGGCGTTTTTTCTCTTCGCCTACCTCGCCTACGAGGAAGGTTCTTGCTGCGTCCGCTTGCCAGCCCTTGAAAACCAGTCCGCAATCGACACCTATTATCTCGCCTTCTTTGAGCCGTCTGTCCGAGGGAAATCCGTGCACTACGACTTCGTCTATCGAAGCGCATATCGTGCCGGGGAATCCGCCGTATCCGAGGAAGGACGGAGTCGAGTCGTGCCTTTTGATGTAATCGTAGGCAAATTCGTCAAGACGCTTTGTGGACACACCCGGTTTCACTCTGTCGCCGAGGAAGAGCAAGCAATCTCTGAGGATTGCGCCCGATTTCCTCATACATTCGATTTCGTGCGGGCTTTTGATGTTAATCATTCAAGCACCTTCTTGATGTCCGCAAAGATTTCTTCTTTCGTGCCGTTGGCTTTGATGTCTACGACTTTGTTTTGCGAACGATAGTAATCGATGAGCGGTTGAGTTTGGTCGCTGTAGACTTTAAGTCTGTTTTTCACGGTTTCGGGCTTGTCGTCGTCACGGATGAAAAGTTCCTTTCCGCAACGCTTGCAAGTAGTTTCGCCGTTGAGCATGGAAACGTGATATGTTTCTCCGCACACGCAAACCCTTCTGCCTCCGAGTCTGTCTATGATAGTTTCAAACGGTACGTCGATGTTGATTGCAAGGTCGATTCTGGCAACCTTGTCGAGAGCCTCTGCCTGAGCGATTGTTCTGGGAAATCCGTCAAGGATATATCCGTTTTTGCAATCCTCTTGCGAAAGTCTGTCTTCAACCAAGCCGATGACCACTTCGTCGGGAACGAGTCCGCCCGATTCCACAAAAGCTTTTGCTTTCAAACCGAGAGGAGTGCCTTCCTTCATGTTGCGACGAAGGATGTCACCCGTCGAGATGTGAGGAACCTTGAATTCCTCCGCAATCATTGCCGCTTGCGTACCTTTCCCTGCGCCCGGAGCGCCTAATAATATAATATTTTTCATAATTATTTATTATAGCACTTTTTCGCTTCGATGGCAAACAAATCATTGATTGATTTGCGCCACCGAGCAAAAAATTTGGGTTTGTTTGTCGATTCGCTTATTTGAGGAAGCCTTTGTAGTGCTTCATCATAATTTGCGATTCGAGTTGCTTGTTGAGTTCGAGCGCGACGGACACGACGATGAGCAAACCTGTTGCGGAGAACGAGTTCGCAAACGGGAGAGCCGGAGCCGCCCAAGTGCCGTTGCCCATTGCAAGAGCTCTGAAGATGAAAGTCGGGATGAGTGACAAGCACATGAGGAACACCGCTCCGAAGAAGGTGATTCTGTTGTTGATCTTCTTGAGGAAGTCGCTTGTCGGTTTGCCCGCTCTTATGCCGGGGATAAATCCGCCGTATTGTTGAATGTTTTTGGATACGTCTTCGGGATTGAACTGGATTTGAGCATAGAAATAGCTGAATCCGAGGATAAACAATGCCAAAAGTACGTAGTAGACCGCGGTGCCGCTTCCCATGTATTGAGCATACCAAACTGCCGCTTCGGTGTTGCTGAAGAAGAGTTGGATGATCATTTGCGGGAACATAAGCAAGGACGATGCGAAAATGATAGGCATAACGCCGCTACCGTTGACGCGGATGGGGATATACGTGGATTGACCGCCGTACATCTTGTTGCCCTTGATTTGTTTGGAGTACTGCACCGTGATTCTTCTCTCTGCACCGTCCATAAAGACGATAAACGTAAGCACTGCCACAACGACGAGAATAAATCCGATGATGTTCCAGATATAAGTCCATTCGTTGCCGACGAGCTTGAAAGATTCCGCCATAGTCGTGCCTGCGGTTGAAAGAATACCGATGAAGATGATGATTGACGTACCGTTGCCGATGCCGTACTCGGTGATTCTTTCGCTCAGCCACATGACCATGACGCTACCGCCCACGAGAAGAACGATTGTGAGAGCCATTGTGAGGATAGGGTTATCCGCACCCGATTCGAATGAGAACACGTCGATAAAGTAACTCTTGAAAGCCACGACGATACCGATTGCTTGCACGACTGCGAGCACGACGGCAACGATTCTCGTGATTTGCGTTAGTTTCTTTCTGCCTTCTTCACCCTCTTTGGACATCTTCTCCAGCGCAGGAATAACCAGCGCGAGAAGCTGCATGATAATCGACGAGTTGATAAACGGCAACACGCCGAGTGCAAACAAGGTGGCGTTCTGCATCGATCCGCCCGTAATAACGTTGAGGATGCTCAAAAAGTCGCTTGAAAAAGCTTCCGCTTGTTGCATCGCCGCAATGTTGAAGGTCGGGATGGGGATGTAACATCCGATTCTATAGACGAGGATAAGAGCGAGGGTAATCCATATCTTCACTCTTATTTCCTTCGACTTGAATGCGTTTTTGAGAGTCTCAAACATTATAGCACCTCTGTTGTGCCGCCTGCCTTTTCGATTTTTTCAATTGCAGACGCGGTGAATTTGTTGGCTTTGATCGTAAGCTTCTTTTCAAGTTCGCCGTTGCCGAGGACTTTGAGTCCGTAAGGCTCGACTTTCTTGATGACGCCGCTTGCGACAAGCTCATCGATACCGACAACTGCTCCGTCTTCAAATCTGTTGAAAACGTCGATGTTGACTGTGTTGTAGACGTGTGCGAATCTCTTGTTGTTGAAACCGATCTTCGGAAGTCTTCTGGTCATCGGCATTTGGCCGCCTTCGAAGTTGGGACGTACGCCGCCACCGCTTCTTGCCCATTGACCTTTGTGTCCACGAGTAGATGTTTTACCCATGCCGGAGCCTACGCCGCGACCAATTCTCTTGGTTGTGGTTCTTGCGCCCTCTGCAGGTTTAAGATCTTGAATATTCATATGCTCCTCCTCACGCTTCCTCAACCTTGACAAGGTGAGAAACTTTTGCGATCTTTCCTCTCACGCAAGCGTCGTCAACGAAAGTTCTGGAATTGCCGATTTTGTGCAAGCCCATAGCTTCGAGATTGGCTTTTTGGTTTTTGAGGATGCCGTTTGCGCTCTTAACGAGAGTAACTTTGATCATTTTGACTTCTGCTTTTGCAGCCGCTTTCTTTGCCATAGTACACCTCCCGATTAGTCAGCCACGACGTCTACGCCGCGAAGTTGTGCGATTTGCTCTGCGTTGCGAAGGCTCATAAGTCCTTCAAGCGTTGCTTTTGCGCTGTTGATGGGATTGTTTGAGCCGAGGGATTTTGTTCTGATGTCCTTCACGCCTGCGGTTTCGAGCACCATACGGACTGCACCGCCCGCGATGACGCCGGTACCTTCTTCGGCAGGAAGGAGAAGAACTTGACCACGACCGAACTTACCCGTCGTTGCATGAGGAATTGTGTTGCCTTTCAAAGAAACAGTCACGAGATTGCGTTTTGCAAATTGCGTTGCTTTCTCGATTGCTTCGGGAACTTCAGCCGCTTTGCCCATGCCGAGTCCCACTCTGCCGTTGCCGTCACCGACTACGACAAGTGCGGAGAAACGCATGTTTTTGCCACCTTTGGTGGTCTTTGTGACACGGTTGACAGCGATGAGTTTCTTGTTCAAACCATCGTTCTCTTCTCTGTTTCTATCGTTTCTTCTATCACGATTTTCTGCCATAATTCCTCCGATTAAAACTCAAGACCGGCTTCTCTTGCGCCGTCGGCGAGAGCTTGCACTCTGCCGGTGTAAAGATAGCCGCCTCTGTCGAACACGACTTCTTTGATGCCGATTGCCTGAGCTTTTTCAGCAATTGCCTTGCCGACGACTTTTGCAACGTCGCTCTTGGAAAGTTCCGCAGTTTGAGCTGCGATTGCTTTTTCGAGGTCGGATGCAGCGCAAAGAGTGTTGCCCTTCACGTCGTCGATCACTTGAGCATAGATATGGTTTGTGCTTCTGTACACGCAAAGACGAGGTCTTTGGGCATTGCCGCTGACTTTCTTTCTGACTCTTGCGTGACGAATGATTCTATCTGCATTTTTATCTTTTTTGCTTATCATACTTCACCTCAATTACTTCGTGGCTCTCTTGCCGACCTTGTGGATGACGGTCTCATCCTTGTAGTGAATACCGTAGTTGTGATACGGTTCAACCGGTTTGATAGCCTTGATGGTTGCAGCGGTTTGACCGACGAGTTGGCGGTCAATGCCCTTAACGACGATTTCGAGGGGTTGCGGTTGCGCAAAAGTGATGCCTTCGGGAGCGGTGAACTCAACGGGATGAGAGAATCCGATGTTGAGGGTCATCTTGTTGCCCGAAAGAGTGACCTTATAACCTACGCCGTTGACGATGAGGCTCTTTTCAAAACCTTTGGTTACGCCAACCACCATGTTGTGGATGAGAGCGCGGTAAAGTCCGTGCAATGCGCGATGGTCTTTGTCGTCGGTGTGACGAGTGCAAACCACGTGTCCGTCCTCGACTTTGACGTCGATGGATTTGTCAACCGTTTGGGAAAGTGCGCCGAGGGGGCCTTTCACCGTAACGAGGTTGTTGTTGATATCAACTGTAACACCTTGCGGAATGGCAATAGGTGCTCTACCGATTCTTGACATAGCGCGCCTCCTTACCAAACGTATGCGAGCACTTCGCCGCCGACGTGTTGTGCTTTCGCTTCCTTATCGGTGAGGATACCCTTGGAAGTGGAAAGGATTGCGATACCCATTCCGTTGAGAACCTTGGGAAGATTGTCCACACCTGCGTAGACGCGAAGACCGGGTGTAGAAACTCTCTTAAGACCGGTGACGACCTTTTGTCCCTTGACGGGAGCATATTTGAGTGTGATGACGATGGTGTTTTGCACTGCGCCGTCAACAACTTCAAATCCTTTGACGTAACCTTCTTTTACGAGGATTTCTGCGATTGCCACCTTGATTTTGCTCGCCGGAACTTCAACCGTTTCGTGCTTTGCGGTCAAGGCATTTCTAATTCTTGTAAGCATATCTGCAATTGGATCAGTCATTTTTAGTGCCTCCTCTTACCAACTTGCCTTCTTCACTCCGGGAAGCTCGCCTTTGTATGCGAGGTTTCTGAAGCAAACTCTGCAAATACCGTACTTTTTGAGCACGGCGTGGGGACGTCCGCAAATACGGCAACGTGTATATTCACGCGTCGAGAACTTTTGTGGTCTTTGTTGCTTGATTTTCATTGATGTTTTGGCCATAGTTCACTCCTTACTTCGCAAAAGGCATACCGAGCAACTTGAGAAGTTCTCTTGCCTCTTCGTCAGTCTTTGCCGTTGTAACGATGCAAATATCGAAACCGCGAACCTTTTCGACTTTGTCGAATTCGATTTCGGGGAAGATGAGTTGCTCTTTCACGCCGACTGCGTAGTTGCCTCTTCCGTCAAAAGACTTCGAAGAGATTCCGCGGAAGTCGCGGACTCTGGGGAGCGCGATGGAAATGAACTTATCGAGGAAGTCGTACATTCTGTTGCCGCGAAGGGTAACTTTTGCACCGACGTTCATACCTTCTCTCACCTTGAAGTTTGCAACGGATTTCTTTGCCGTAGTGATAACCGGTTTTTGGCCTGCAATCATTTTGAGCTCTTCCACTGCAAGTTGCAGGGATTTGCTGTTGTCTTTGCAGTCGCCCAAGCCCATGTTAAGCACGATTTTCTCAAGACGAGGAACTTCGTTAATGTTCTTGTAGCCAAAGCGTTTGATGAGAGCCGGTACGACCTCTTCGGCATACTGTTTTCTCATGCGATATCTTTCAGCATTACCAGCATTCGTCTTATCGGTTGCAGTTGCTTTAGCAACCTGATTTTTCTTTTCTGCCACGATATTACCTCCGATTTATCAGTCCTTCTTATCTTCGGACTTTTCTGCTTTCTTTTTTGCGGCTTTCTTTGCCACTTTCTTTGCAGATGGTTTCTTCTCGTCCAAAGACGCACCGCACTTGGGGCATACGCGGACGGATTTTTGTTTGCCGTTCACGTCTTTCACTTCGTGCTTGACTCTGACAACGTCGCCGCAGCTTGCGCAAACATGCATAACGTTGGATGCATCGATTGTGCCTTCTTGCTTGATGATGCCGCCCTTTTCTTGTGCGTTTCTGGGCTTTTTGCTCTTTGAAATGATGTTGACGCCTTCAACGTAAATTCTGCCGGTATCGGGAACGACTTTGAGGACTTTGCCCACTTTGCCTTGATCCTTGCCGGTGATAACCATAACGTTGTCGCCTTTCTTAACACTCAATTTTGCCATAATAGTTGTCCTCCTTACAGCACTTCGGGTGCGAGAGAGATGATTTTGGTGTAATCCTTGTCACGAAGTTCTCTTGCGATAGGCCCAAAAATACGAGTGCCTTGTGGTTGTTTTTGGTTGTCGATGATGACCGCCGCATTGTCGTCGAACTTGATGTGGCTGCCGTCCTCGCGTTGAAGACCGAACGTCGTGCGGACGATAACCGCTTTGACGACGTCGCCTTTCTTGACCTTGCCGCCCGGGATTGCCGATTTGACGGATGCGACGATGACGTCGCCGATGTTTCCGCTTCTTCTGAAAGAACCGCCCAGGACTCTGATGCACATAATTTCTTTGGCTCCGCTGTTGTCAGCGACTTTGAGCCAACTCAATGGTTGAATCATAGCGTTCCTCCTATTATTTGGCTTTCTCGACTATTTCGACGAGTCTCCAGCACTTGTCCTTGGAAAGAGGACGAGTTTCTTGGATAAGCACCTTGTCGCCGATGCCGCATGCGTTGTTTTCGTCATGCGCTTTGAACTTCTTGGTGCGGTTTACGATTTTCTTGTAGAGAGGATGTTTTACGCGTTCGCTGACTGCGACGACGATGGTTTTGTCCATCTTGTCGCTCACGACGATACCCACTCTTTCTTTTCTCAAATTTCTTTCTTCCATATTATCCTCCGATTAGCCCTTTGCCTCGTCTTTTGCGCGAGCAATTTCTCTTTGACGGATGACAGTCTTGATACGGGCAATGTCGCGACGAGTTTCAACGATAACCATGGGGTTTGTCAATTGATTCGTGGCGTTTTTGAAGCGGAGGAAAAACAATTCCGACTTCAATTCGTTGAGCTTGGTTTGAAGCTCCTTATCTGTCATTTCCAAAACTTGTTTTGATTTCATGCTTCACCGCCTTCGGCACCGTTGACGTCCTCTGCTCTGACAAACTTGCACTTGACGGGAAGTTTGTTTGCAGCAAGACGCAATGCCTCTTTTGCTACTGCTTCGTCGATACCTGCGATTTCAAACATCACACGGCCCGGCTTGACGACTGCTACCCAGTATTCGGGAGAACCTTTACCTGAACCCATACGAGTTTCGGCAGGTTTCTTTGTTACGGGTTTGTGAGGGAAAATATCCACCCAGACTTGACCGCCACGACGGATGTATCTCGTCATAGCGACACGAGCTGCTTCGATTTGGTTGGAGGTAATCCAGCCCGGCTCTGTCGAAACAAGACCGTATTCGCCGTATGCGACGATGTTGCCCTTGTTTGCTTTGCCTTTCATTCTGCCACGCATTTGGCGACGTCTTTTGACGCGTTTAGGCATTAACATTATTGATTTCCTCCTTCAAGTGGATTTTTGCCAAGGATTTCACCCTTGTAGATCCAGCATTTGACGCCGATTGCGCCAAACGTGGTATTTGCGGTTGCGACACCGTAATCGATGTCCGCGCGGAGAGTTTGAAGAGGAATGGAGCCTTCGCGGTATTGTTCGCTTCTTGCGATTTCAGCACCGTCGAGTCTGCCGCTGACCATCGTCTTGACGCCCTTTGCGCCCGCTTTCATAGCCTTGGACATTGCTTGTTTCATTGCGCGACGGAAGGAAGCGCGTCCTTCGAGTTGTTTTGCAATGCCTTCCGCAACGAGTTGAGCGTCTGCATCGGGATGTTTGACTTCCATGATGTTGATGCTCACTTTCTTGTCGCCGGAAACAAGTTTTTCAACTTCTTTCTTGATTTCTTCAACGCCTGCGCCTGCTTTGCCGATGAGCACTGCCGGACGTGCGGTGTAGATTGCGACTACGAGTTTATCTGCCGCTCTTTCGAGCACGATTTTTGAAATTGCCGTATCGTAGTATTTCTTTTTGATGAACTTGCGGACTTTGTTGTCTTCGACAATGTTGTCTGCAAAGTGCGCCTTGTCGGCATACCATTTAGAACTCCACGATTTGATGACGCCTGTACGAAGACCGTTCGGATCGACTTTTTGTCCCATTGTGTATACCTCCTATTACGCTTTCACCGTGTCAAGAATGACCGTGATATGACTTGTTCTCTTGTTGATGCGATACGCTCTGCCCTTGGACACTGCTTGGATACGCTTGAGGGTGGGACCTTCGTTTGCGTAGCACTCTGCGATATACATATCGTTTCTTGCAAGATTTTGATTGTTTTCGCCGTTTGCCGCCGCGCTGTTTACCAACTTGATAAGGGGTTCGCTTGCAGCCTTTGGAGTGTTTTCCAAAATAGCGATTGCTTCTGTTACCGATTTGCCTCTGATGATGTCGAGAACGATGCGGACCTTGAAGGGAGAAATTCTGACGAATTTAGCCGTTGCACAAGGTCTTGTATCCGCTTTTGCTTGACGGTCCAAGGCTTTTTGTTTACTTCTAGTAGCCATATCTTCCTCCTATTACTTCGTGGTCTTTGCGCCTGCGTGACCTCTGAAAGTACGAGTGGGAGCAAACTCGCCGAGCTTGCAGCCGACCATATCTTCCGTGACGTACACGGGCACGTGTTGTTTACCGTTGTGAACTGCGATCGTGTGACCAACCATTTCAGGGAAAATCGTGGAACTTCTGGACCAAGTTTTGACAGATTGGCGTTCACCGGATGCGTTCATCGCATTGATTCTGTTCATAAGGCGCTCTTCTACGTACGGGCCTTTTTTAACACTTCTACTCATTTTGTCCTCCGATTAGTTCACACGCTTAATAATGAACTTATTAGATTTGTTCTTCTTCTTTCTGGTCTTATAACCGAGAGCAGGTTTACCCCAAGGAGTAACAGGTGAAGGCATACCGACGGGAGACTTGCCTTCGCCGCCGCCGTGCGGGTGGTCGTTCGGGTTCATAACGACACCACGAACGGTCGGGCGCACGCCCATGTGGCGGGTCTTACCGGCTTTACCTACGCGCACGATTTCGTGATCGAGGTTTCCGACTTGACCGACTGTCGCTCTGCAGTTGATGAGAACGTATCTCATTTCACCGCTGGGCATACGCACGATTGCGTATTTGCCTTCTTTTGCCATAAGTTGAGCTGCGTTGCCTGCTGCTCTTGCAATGATACCGCCGTTGCCGGGTTGAAGTTCGATGTTGTGAATCATCGTACCTACGGGGATTGCGGAAAGAGGAAGCGCGTTGCCGACTTTGATGTCCGCATGCTCACCGCTTTCGAGCACGTCGCCGACGTTCAAGCCCAAAGGAGCAAGGATGTATTTCTTTTCGCCGTCTGCATAGTGCAGAAGTGCGATGTTTGCAGAACGGTTGGGGTCGTATTCGATGGAAGCGACTTTTGCGGGGATACCGTCTTTATTGCGCTTGTAGTCGATGATACGATATTTGTTTCTGTTGCCGCCGCCGATGTGACGAACGGTGATTCTGCCCATAGAGTTTCTGCCGCCGCTCTTGTTGAGGGACACGAGGAGTGAACGCTCGGGAGTGGTGCTTGTGATCTCTTCGTATGCAGACACCGTCATGAAACGACGTGCAGGAGACGTTGGTTTATATTTCTTAATAGCCATATTCTTTACTCTCCTTATGCCAAGCTCTCGAAGAATTCGATTGCCTTACTGTCGTCGGTCAAAGTGACGATAGCTTTCTTGAAAGCAGAGCGTCTGCCTTCGTTTCTGCCCATTCTCTTCAATTTGCCGTCGTAGTTGGATGTATTGACTTTGTCAACTTTCACTTGGAAGATTTGCTCGACCGCAGCTTTGATTTGCGTTTTGGTTGCGGATTTGACAACCTTGAACGTGTATCTCTTGTTTGCGATGCCGTCATAACTCTTTTCGGAAAGGATAGGCTCGATAATGATGTCGTATGCTGTCATTGTGCTGCCTCCTCGAGTTTTTTAAGTGCGTCAACCGTGATGACGATGTTCTTCGTTGCCACAACGTCGTAAACGCTGAGGGTTCTTGCTTCGCAAACTTCAACGGTGGGGATGTTTTTGCTTGCCTTGAGAGCGACTTGGTCGTACTCGTCGAGGACGAACATAACTTTGCCGTTGAGAGAGAGTGCCTTCACCGCTCCTGCAACGAGTTTGGTTTTTGCTTCTGCGAGCGCAAATTTGTCAAGAACGACGACTTCGTTTTGACGAATCTTTTCAGAAAGTGCGGAATAGAACGCAGCAGTCTTCATGCTCTTGTTGATTTTTTGAGAGAAATCTCTGGGCTTCTTTGCGAACACCACGCCGCCGCCAACGTATTGGGGAGCAACGATGGAGCCTTGGCGAGCACGACCGGTGCCCTTTTGACGATAAGGTTTGCATCCGCCGCCGCGAACTTCCGTTCTGGTGAGTGCGCTCATCGTGCCTTGACGTTTGTTTGCGAGTTGTGCAACGACCACTTGGTGAATAAGTGCTTCGTTATAATCGCGTGCAAAGATGGAATCGCTGATTTCAACTGTGCCGGCTTTTTTGCCTGCCATATTCAAAACATTCAGTTTCATATTCTACCTCCGCTTAACCCTTGATGGATTCCTTCACGACGACAACGCCGCCTCTGGGACCGGGAACGGCACCTTTGATGAGAAGAAGATTTCTTGCTGCATCGACGCGTGCGACCGTAAGGTTTTGGACAGTAACCTTTTCATGTCCCCATTGTCCTGCCATGTGCTTGTTCTTGAACACTCTCGAGGGAGAGGAGCAAGCGCCCATGGAACCGACGCTTCTGTGGATAGGACCGGTACCGTGTGTCATAGGACCGATTCTGTGGGAGTTCCATCTTTGGATGACGCCCGAGAAGCCGTGACCTTTGGAAGTGCCCGTAACGTCAACTTTGTCGCCTTCGGTGAACATGTCGCAGGTCAGTTCCTGTCCGAGCGTGTAGCTCGCGCAGTTTGCGAAACGGAATTCACGAAGGTACTTTCTGACGGTTACGCCGGCTTTTTTGAAGTGTCCGGCAACCGGCTTGTTTACTCTTGTTTCCTTGACAGCGCCGAAGCCAACTTGCACAGCTTCATAACCGTCGTTCTCTTTCGTCTTTATCTGCACGACCGGGCAGGGACCTGCTTCCACGACCGTTACGGGAATGACCTTGCCTTCTGCAGTAAAGATTTGGCTCATGCCGATTTTCTTTCCGATGATTGCTTTATCCATGTAAAGTTCATCCTCCTTTTATTTGCTTAGAGCTTGATTGAGATATCAACGCCTGCGGGCAAGTCGAGTTTCATCAAAGAATCGACCGTCTTGCTCGTGGGATTGTAGATATCGATCAAACGCTTGTGAGTTCTGAGTTCAAATTGTTCGCGGCTGTCTTTGTATTTGTGAGTAGCGCGCAAAATCGTGATGATTTCCTTTTCCGTGGGAAGAGGAATGGGACCCGAAACCTTCGTTCCAGTTTTCTTGACTGTCTCGACAATCTTTTCTGCGGAAAGATCGATAAGGTTGTGGTCGTAAGCCTTAAGTTTAATTCTGATCTTTTGTCCAGCCATTATTAGCCTCCTATATTACACTTGTCCGTGTGTGTCTTATATTTTTTACCCGCCGCAAACGCGACGGAAAACACGTATCCCTTTCGACACGCTCGTTTACTATATAATTTTTGAAAATTAAAGTCAAGCAAAAATTTGCGAATTTTCGAATATTTTTTAAACTAGTGTACAAAATCTTGCAAAAACCGCAAAATCTTGTATATATGGATTAATTTTGTTTTTAAACTAAACTTAATTATTTATATATTTGCGCGTGCCACTTACTCGGGTGTATCATACGCAAAAACCATCGTTTTGGCAACGGCAACACGCAAATCTTGCGTGTTGCCGAGAGCCAAACTTGATTTTTGC
>ENA-UOJC01000330-UOJC01000330.1-human-gut-metagenome-genome-assembly--contig:-C104-NODE-330-length-85789-cov-11.686227_pt1 | contig 85789 bp, 81 predicted proteins | sample MGYA00242339_ERZ723886 | MGnify/ENA metagenome assembly ERZ723886 | reverse complement strand
GGTTTTTAATAGATTAAAACAATAAAAAACAGGTAGTTTTTGACACTACCTTGAATTTATTGGAGGTATCAGATATGAAAGTAGGATTTGGTTGTGACCATGTGGCCATTGAATTAAAACAGACATTGATGGAGCATTTAAAAGAAAAAGGTTATGAATGTGTCGATTATGGCGCTTATGATCCAAATGTCAAAGTAAATTATCCGGAACCGGGCTTAAAAGTTGCAGAAGCTATTATGCGCGGTGAAGTTGAAAAAGGTGTGCTGATCTGTGGAACAGGTATCGGTATTTCTTTGGCAGCAAATAAAGTGCCGGGTATCCGTGCAGCCGTATGCAGTGAGCCATATTCGGCCAAATTGACCGTAGAACATAATAATGCAAATATTATTGCCATGGGTGCCCGTGTTGTCGGACCTGAACTGGCAAAGATGATCGTGGATGAATTCTTTGGCGCCGAATTCCAGGGCGGACGTCATGCGGTTCGTGTGGATATGATTTCCGATATCGAAAAGAAGTACGGTGCACAGTGGCATGAATAAACAGTACTATATTGGTGTAGAAATCGGAGGAACCAAGCAGCAGCTTGCAGTGGGGCTTTCGGATGGAACGATTCTGGACAGTCGGCAGGTAAAGCTTGTTTACCGCAGAGGCGCGGAAGATATTCTGGAATGGCTCTCAGAAAACATACGAGAGTATCTGGCAATGGAGCCTTATGCGGGCCATATTGCAGGGATTGGTGTTGGCTTTGGCGGGCCGCTGGAGACGGCGACCGGCCGGGTTTTATCTTCGCTTCAAGTGCCGGGATGGAAAGATTTTGAGTTGAAGCAGTGGTTTGAAAAAAAATTCGGGCTTTCAACCATTGTGGTCAATGATACGGTGACCGGCGGCTTTGCCGAGCTTTATAAGGGGGCCGGCCGGAATTCGGAGAATTTTTTCTATACAAATATCGGAACAGGCATCGGCGGCGGACTTTATATTCATCGGAAATATTATGACGGCAGCGGCTTCGGAGCATCTTATCTTGGAAATATGCTTGTGCCGGACTGGCGTTCACTCCTTCCGGGAGGATATACGCGGACAGAGTTGATCTGCTCCGGCCGGAGTATTGAAAAACGTCTGCGGAGTGAGGGATATATACCGAAAATTTCTTCCCTTTCCAAGTGCCATGACGGCGATATGAGCCAGATTACTTGCGTTGATCTGGCGGAGGCTGTAAGAGCCGGAGATATGTTTGCATGTCTGGAACTGGATAAGATTGCTGAGAGTTTTTCAATTTCTCTCGTCAATATTCTTGCGGCCCAGGGCGTGGACACAGTGGTCATTGGCGGCGGCGTTGCAAATATGGGTGATATATTGTTTGACCGGATTCGGCAGTTTACGGATGACTTGGCATTTATTGCCAATAAAGGACGTTATCAGATTTTACAGAGTGAATTGCTGGATGATGCGGTACTTGTGGGCGCCCTGCTTGTTGCTTCGGGTGGTTATGTGGAAATTTCATAATGCTTGATTCGAATAAAAAAGGGGCTGTCGGGAAATAGACAGTTCTAAACAGGGCGAGGAACGGCTCAGATGGGCTGCACCTCGCCCTAACTTTTTATAAAAAGAAAAAAAGATTGCTAACGACAACCATCTTTCTCTCCGTTACATGTTATAATGTAACTATGCTAAACACTAAGTATTATAACGAATTTTTTGAATTAGGGCAACAAAAAATCAACTTTAGTTTTCTTGAATTGCGTTTACCTGATGACGATCCAGTCTATACCCTGAAAAAAGTGATGGAGGATATTGATTATTCTGGTCTGCTGGCTCAGTATTCAAATAAGGGAAGAAACGGGTTTAACCCAATCATGATGTATGCGATAGTTGTTTATGTTGCCATGCGTGGAATACGGTCTGTTGATACGATCGTGGATCTGTGCAAAAGAGACCTGGCATTTATCTGGCTGACACAGGGAAAACAGCCAAAACGGGATGCCTTTTATGAATTTAAAAATCTGAGACTGACAGAAGAAGCGTTGGATGACCTGCATTATCAGTTTGTACGCCGGCTGGAAAAAGAAGGCCTTGTTACACTGAAAGAATTATATATTGATGGAACAAAGATCGAAGCCAATGCAAACCGTTATACATTTGTCTGGAGAGGAACGATTAATTATCATCTAGCAGGTCTTCTGGATACGATAGATGAACTTTATGCAAAATATAATACATTCCTGTCTGAGAACGGATATGACCAGAAGTATGGCTTTGGCCATGCACAGATGTTTATTATTGAAGGAATGGATAAAGTCCGGGAAGTGATTCGGAAAAACCGGGAACGTAAACTTACAAAACACAAAAAACTGTCAAACAATTCAATCATAGAAATCGACAGCTGTTCTCCAATGGAACTGCTGAAGCTTCAGATGAGGCTAAAAGCGATATCGGAGCAGGAAAATATCATGTTTGTCAGTGGTAAAGGCAGGAAAAAACCAGAGATCCAGCTGCTTTATGAGGAACTTGAGCATTGCGGAACACGTCTGATGGAATACAAAGACTGCTTTGAAATCATGGGAAAAGACCGTAACAGTTACTCAAAAACAGATCTGGGAGCCACTTTTATGCGAATGAAAGAGGACCATATGCTCAATGGCCAGCTCAAACCGGCTTATAATGTACAGGTTGCAATAGAGAACTATTTTATTATCCATACTTATATCAGCAATGACCGGACGGATTATAATACCCTGATTCTGGTACTTCAAAAACATAAAGCGACTTTTGGCATCTTTCCGGAAGAGGCCACTGCTGACAGTGGTTACTGCAGCGAAAAAAATCTGCTGTACCTGAAAGGGAACGGGATAATCAGTTATATAAAGCTGCAGGACCATGAAAAACGGAAGGCACGTGCTTATACAAAAGATATCGGAAAATATTACAACATGAAAAGTATGATATACGAAGATGAGCATTATTATGTCTGTCACGATGGAAGAGAACTGCGCCATATTCGAACAGAAACAAAACAACAGGAGGGATATGTACAGACATTTGAGATATATGGCTGTTCTGACTGTAGTGGCTGCGAACATAAAGCAAAATGCCTGTACAAATATAATGCAGAAAGAGACCAGAATAAAAACAAGGTCATGAAGATCAATGAACGCTGGGAAGAACTAAAAGAGGAAACCCATGCCAATATCCAGAGCGAAAAAGGGATTCTGAAACGGCAGATATGTTCCATTCAGACGGAGGGACACTTTGGAGATATAAAAGAAAATGAAGATTTCAGACGGTTCCATTACCGTTCATCAGGGAAAGTATACAGAGAATTTCTACTGTATGCGATAGGATGGAATCTGAATAAATATCATCGTTTTTCCACAGGCAAACTAAAAAAATATGAGCAAAAAAACGATGAAAACGCAGCTTAACAAAAATGCGGATCAAAAAATAAGAATAAAGGGGATATTATGCGCTCAAATGAGAAAGACAAAGAGAAAGAACACCCTTGATAGAAAATCAAATGTCGAAAGAGCATTGATTCTATCAAGGGTGTTCTAATTATTACATCAGGGAGTCCGAAATCAATGTTTCCCGACAGCCCCTTTTTCAGAACAGGAAAACCTGCTCCATAATATTTCGCGGAGACGATGGGATTCGAACCCATGTGCCGGGTAAATCCGACAAACTGATTTCGAGTCAGTCCCGTTATGGCCTCTTCGGTACGTCTCCATTTAATAAAGGTTCTGTATATTCACCAGAACCTTTATTATTATACTACATATTGTAAAGTTTTTCAAATACATTTTACAGCAATTCGGAAATATTTATCTGCAAATTACTGTAAATGCCGACGGAAATCGTTTGGTCAAATGGGATAATCATCGAAGCCGCATCCTCCTCATAACGGTAAACGGTTGTGCGCTCCTTTTCTGTATCTACAATCCAGTATTCCCGTACGCCGGCCTCGGCGTACTCACCGTTTTTGATATTATAATCCATTCTTTGGCTGGAAGGAGATACGACTTCGATAATAAAGTCTGGAGCGCCTTTACAGCCGCGGTCGGTAAGCTTGCTTTTATCACATATAACGCTGATGTCCGGTTCAACGTAAGTTTTATCATTTGCATGGAGATTGACAGCAAACGGGGCTGGATAAACTTCGCAGTTCCCCTGATTATCAGAGATATAATTACCAATTATACGGCTTAATTGGTATACAAGTTTTTGATGAATACGGCTCGGCGGAGCCATATCATAAAAACGGCCTTTGATCAATTCAGCCCGCTGTCCTTCCGGCAGATTCCAATAATCATCTGAAGTATAGGTTTTTTCCTGTGGTAACGGCATCATATCACATCCTTTCTTCTTTTATTTATTTTACCGCAAATAAAAGCTTTATACAATGGTTTCTTTGATGCTTTTCCAAACGCGGTCGTTTCGGTCATTACTCTGATAGGCAATTATGCAGGCGGAATTCTCGGTGGTTTTACGATAGGGTATTTGAGATAAAGGATGGAAAAGTGAAGGAAATCCTGATATGATAGCTTTACAGAGGTGTAAAGGGGATGAAGAAATGGACATTAAACTTCATTACAGAGAGAAGGGCAGCGGCGAACCTTTGATTTTGCTTCATGGCAATGGGGAGAGCGGCTTCTATTTTATCCATCAGTTAAATTATTTTTCAAAATGGTACTGGGTCATCGCTGTGGATACGAGAGGGCATGGCTTTTCACCGCGGGGATTGGCTCCATTTACCATTCGGCAGTTCGCGGAAGATCTGCGCTGCTTTATGGATGAACAGGAAATTGAGCGGGCACATATTCTGGGATTTTCCGATGGCGGCAATATTGCGCTGACTTTTGCTCTGAAATATCCGGAGCGGGTAGATCGGCTGATTTTAAACGGTGCAAACTTAAATTCCGGCGGTGTAAAGCCGACGGTGCAGATACCTATTGAGGTTGGTTGCAGGTTTGTTTCGCGATTTGCCAAAAAGAGTCCGAATGCACAGAGAAAGGCAGATTTATTGCGTCTGATGGTAGAGGAACCAAATATAAAACCAGAGGAATTGATGGGACTTTCTGTAAAAACACTGGTGATCGCAGGGACAAGGGATATGATCAAAGAGGGACATACCCGGATGATTGCTGAGAGCCTGCCGGATGCAGAATTGGCGTTTATCCGGGGAAATCACTTTGTTGCAAACCAAAATTCTTTGGATTTCAACCAGGCTGTAATTAAATTTCTTGTAAAAAGAGAAAAGTAAAATCGATATGATGTTGGCAGATGTCGAAGGCTGTCAGCTATGTCTTCTTTTTGAAACATAGGATGACAAAAAACGACCCCTATGTTATCATTAAACGGTCAGCGTGGGAGGTGGAAATTGGGTCGTATACATGATGTTTTAAAGACATTAGGCATACGGCGGACATACAAAGGATACTACTATGTAGCGGATGCGGTTCATCTCGTGATGAATGACCCATCAATGTTGTTGTATATTTCAAAATCTCTATATCCGGAGATCGCAAGGAGGCACGATACAACGATTAATTGTGTCGAGCGAGATATACGAACTGTAGTAAAATGTTGCTGGGACAGTGAGTATGTTGAGACGTTGGAAGCTATGGCAGGAGTTCCATTGTATCGAAAACCAACAGCCAGCGAATTCATCGACATATTGTCAGGTTATTTGTTATCTGAGCGTTAATATAAAAAAGAAAGTATTTTCTGTGAGGGGAGAAAATACTTTCTTTTATTTTATAGTATTAAGGCAGGATGGTCACGCCATCCATCAATTCATTTTCAAAAGCTTTCTGGTGGGATGGTGTGTAGACACCTGGAAGCCCGCCGGTGTGGATGAAGATAACTGTTTCGCCTTTTTGAATTTTTTCCTGTTCAATCATATCCCGAAGAGCTGCATAAGTCTTTCCGGTATAACATGGATCCAGAACAATGGCCTCAGAGCGGGCCATATCATAAATGGCTTCCCGCACAGTCTCCGAAGGAACATTATAGCCGCCATAGAGATAGTCGGTGGCAATGTCAAAATCATCTTCAGCAACATCGAAGTCCAGCTTCCAGGCCTTTTTTATTTTTTGAAAATAGTCTGCAGCATATTTAAAAATGTCTTCTTCATAAGGCATAATCTGTACGCCTGTGAGGGTCAGATCTGAGTCGTGGAGGCCACAGAAAAGGCCCATGTAAGTGCCCATGCTGCCAAGAGGTACGACGACATGGCCGGATTTAAATTCATTTTTGATTTCCTGGGCACATTCATAATAGCCGAGAGCGCCGATTTCATTGGAACCACCCATAGGAATGAAATAGCAGCGTTCTCCCTGAGATTCAAATTTTTCAGCAATCCGTTCAACCACATCCATTAATGGCGTTCCGTCAGGTTTATGTAAAAATACATAGGCGCCAAAAATACGGTCAAGGAGCATGTTGGAGGAGAGCAGCCCCGGATAGTCATCCATAGCGACAATGGCACATTTCATTTGATTCTTTGCGGCCACTGCTGCGGTGAGGCGGCCATGATTGGTCTGGGCTCCGCCGACGGTGATCAGCATCGTTGCCCCCTTTTCTTTCGCATCATAAATAAGATATTCCAGCTTTCGTAATTTGTTTCCGCCGACACCGAATTCTGTCAGATCATCCCGTTTCATATAAAGTTCAATGCCAAGACGTTCTGACAAGTTGGACAGATAATTGACTGGTGTCGGAAGATGCAGGCAGGATTGTTTTGGATAACCAAACATGGCTGTCACGTCCTTTCATAAAGCATATTCATTGTCATTTCAATTTAGTGTATGGCTAAATTTGTGAAAAGTCAATGGTTTTTAGTGCAGGACTTTTAAGAAATCCGGATTTGTGTTACACTATTCTAAAGATATTTAAAAATTTATGGAGGTTATTCTTATGTATGATATAGTCATTATAGGTGCAGGCACAGCCGGACTTTCTGCGGCCATTTACGGTGTGCGTGCAGGAAAAAAGGTGCTGGTACTTGAAGGAGAAAATTACGGCGGGCAGATCATCAATTCGCCGGAGGTTGAGAATTATCCGGGGATTGCGAAGATTTCCGGTTTTGAATTTGCCACAGGGTTGTATGAGCAGGCGCAGAATCTTGGGGCAGCGATTGAATTCGAAGCAGTTACAAAGATAGAAAAAGAGGGCAAAGATTTTGTGGTATATACGGAGGAACGGGAAATTCCGTGCCATTCCGTCGTTTTGGCCACAGGGGCCAAGAATCGTCCTTTAGGTGTGGAGAATGAAGAGTCCTTCGTTGGCGCCGGAGTGTCCTACTGTGCGACCTGTGACGGGGCCTTTTTCCGTGGCCAGGTGACAGCAGTGGTCGGTGGCGGAAGCACAGCCCTTGAGGATGCGGAGTTTTTAAGCGCCTACTGTGAAAAGGTTTATCTGATTCATCGCCGGGATGAATTCCGGGGTGAGCAGTGGCTTGTGGAAAGTCTCCGCAAAAAAGAAAATGTCGAATTCGTTTTGAATGCGGTGGTGACGGACATCATCGGTGACGGAAGTGTCCAGGGGATTCGTGTAAAGGATACAAAGACCGGGGAAAGCCGGGAGATTTCCGTGGCCGGCCTTTTTGTAGCCATTGGACAGATGCCGGATAACAAGTCCTTTGAATCTCTGGTTGAATTGGATGAGGGCGGCTATATTCGGGCTCAGGAAGATTGTAAGACGACAAATGACGGCGTTTTTGCTGCAGGGGACTGTCGGACAAAGATCGTACGTCAGTTGACAACGGCGGCGGCTGATGGCGCTGTGGCCGGACTGGCTGCATGCGAGTATATTAATCGGAATGAATAAATGAAAGAGAACCGGAACAAAGATGTTTTGGCGTGAATTAAAAAGACGGACAAAGGGTGTTTGCCAATAGTCCGTCTTTTTATTCTTTATATGCTTGTCTTTTTCCATTTGATTTTACAGGCATGACAGGCGCTTGGCGCCGTAGCAGTGCCGCCCTGGGATGTTTCTCTGAGAGAGACCGGAAGGGAACGTCCGACCCGGTACATAACTTCAATAGCTTCATCAATCGGTACGACACTTTGAATGCCGCTCAAAGCAATTTCGGCGCTGACCAAAGCATTGGAGGCGCCCATGGCGTTCCGGTTCTGGCATGGAATTTCTACCAGTCCGCCGACCGGGTCGCAGACTAAGCCCAGGATATTGATAAGGGCAAAAGAGGCTGCATCCAGACATTGAGCGGGCGTCCCGCCCATGAGCTGGGTCATGGCAGCAGCAGCCATGGCACTGGCGGAGCCGACTTCGGCCTGACAGCCGCCTTCTGCACCGGCAGTCGTTGCATTTCGTGTAATCAGGTAGCCTACGGCAGCGGCTGTATAAAGAGCCTGAATAATTACCGCATCTTCAAGGTTATATTCTTCCTGAGCCGCGCAGAGTACACCGGGAATGACACCGGAAGAACCGGCAGTTGGTGCAGCAACGATAAGACCCATGGAGGCATTGACTTCCAGAACGCCGACCGCATAGGCGATAGCCTTTGAGACCAGCGGACCGCAAATGTTTTTTCCTGCTTTTCGAAGTGCGTCTATCTGTTTGCTTTCGCCTCCGATCATGCCTCCGGTACTGATCAAATCTTCCGTTAAGGCCCGGTGAATGGCCTGCTTCATAATATCATAGGCATGTTCCATTTTACATGTGACTTCCACCGGGTCCTGCTCCAGATAATCCGTTTCTCTCAGAAACATGGCCCGGGAAATTGGAATATGCTTTTCCGAACATATTTCGAGCAATTGTTTTCCATTGGTAAAATTCATTTAAATGTTCCTCCCCATTTTAAATCGCCGGTACGATCGTCGCATTGATAATGGCATCATGACATTCCAAAACATTGATGATGGAAGGATTGATGTCCGAATCCACTTCAATAATGGCATAGGCCGAATCGCCCTTTGCTTTACGATATAATTTCATAAAGGCAATATTTAAGTCAATGCCGCTGCATACGGTCGTGATGTAAGCCAGAACACCTTTTTGGTCCTTGTGATGGACAATGAGTGTGGAATATGCGCCGGAAAGAGCGATATCAATACCATTTAAACGCCGAATAACGGCATTTCCCCCACCGATAGACTCGCCCCGAAGTTCAATTGTCCGGTTATTTTCGCAGTGTAATAAAATGTCCACCGTATTCGGATGAATATCCTTTTCGATGGTGTTTTCAATGAATTCATATTTTAGTCCGGCCGCATCGGCATATTGAAATGAATCCCGAATCCGTTCATCATCCGGGAGAAAACCGAGAATACCGCCGACCAGCGCCCGGTCCGTACCATGGCCCCGATAGGTCCATGCAAAAGAACCATAAAGGGTAAAAGTCACGGAAAGGATTTTCTCCGGCGCCAGCTTTCCGGCCAGATGGGCAATTCTCAGAGCGCCGGCCGTGTGAGAACTGGAAGGACCGATCATATTCGGACCAATGATATCAAACATACTAATATCGTTCATAAAACCTTCTCCTTTTCTATAGTTCTATGATATACTAAAAAAGAAATATTTAAAAGTCAAATTTGTAATAAAACACAGACGTAAAACATAGATTGATAATCAGGGGGAGTATATGTATCGCAGAACTTTAACAAAGCCTCGGAAATGGGATGAAGAATCACTGGCACTGGCCACAAAAGAAGAATTGGTTGCAGACTTGCTGCTCCGAAGATCCCAGCTTCAAAACCGGAAAAAATCCATGATGCCCTGGGACAGGCATCTGTTAAAAAAAGAAATATACTGGATTGGGGTTGTCAATAAAGAGCTGGAGCAGCGCAGAGAATGGACCGTGGAGGGCTAAAAAGCTCTCCCTTTTTTGATTCTAAAACAAATTATATTCGAATGTTGCATGGTGAAGTTGAAATTATTGGCAAGATGTCGGGTAAAAAGGAAGGAGTGTATCTTTTTAGTGACAGCATTCTCATGAAATGCTATAATCATTTTAAACACATCTTTTATTCTATTTACACATGATAAGCCAGAGACCATGACTAACGGCGGCCATTTCATTCTGGAAATTTTCAATGCAAACAACGAAAAGAGCAGAGAGGATTCCTGAATAGAGGCGTCCTCTCAAGATTATCAAAGGAGGACACTGGATGAGTAGAAGTGAAGAAAACACGAAAAAGACAATTATGGAAAATGAAGATGCGTATTCGAAAGCTTTTATAACCCATAAGGATCGGGTATTTCGGATGGTTTTCAAAGAGAAGAAAGAGTTTCTGGAATTATACAACGCAATGAATGGGACGGATTATGATAATCCAGAAGATTTAGAGGTTACGACACTGGAAAATGCCATTTATATGGGATTAAAAAATGATGTATCCTTTTTGGTCTATGACCGGCTGGCATTATATGAGCATCAATCCACGGATAATCCGAATATGCCTTTGAGAGATTTGTTCTATGTAGCAGATATCTATTCAAAATTGACGGCAAAAGCCAACCTGTACGGTTCAAAGCTTGTCAAAATTCCGGAGCCGAAATTTGTTGTTTTTTATAATGGTACGGATGAGATGCCTGAACGCAGTGAACTCAGGCTTTCAGATGCTTATGAAACGAAATCGGAATCTGTTGATTTGGAGCTCAGAGTGTTAGTTCTCAATATTAATCCGGGCTATAACGAAAAGTTAATGGAAAAATGTATAACACTGAGAGATTATATGATATTTGTTTCAAGGATTCGGGAATATGGCCAACATATTCCTTTGAATGAAGCTGTTGAGAAGGCGATTAAAACATGTATTGACGAGAATATTTTGGCGGAATTTCTCAGAAAGAACAGGGCGGAGGTGTTGAAAGTGAGCATTTATGAATATAACGAAGCTCTCCATATCCGGCAGGAGAGGGAGGCGGCCAAGGAAGATGGCCTACAAGAAGGTCTACAAGAGGGGCTTCGGAAGGGGCTGCAGCAGGGACTACAAGAGGGACTGCGGCAGGGACTGAGGCGCAGTGTTTTGGAGCGAATCAGTAAGATTCAGAAAAAAGTGGAGAAAGGCCTGTCGGCGGAAGATATTGCGGATATGCTTGAGGAAGAAAAGTCATTTGTTGAAGGAGTCATGCAAATATTAAAAGAGTATCCGGATATGAATGCAGAAAAAATATTTAATGTATTGTATGAGAATAAAGAATAGTAGGTAATGAGAGATCATGGTTTATAGAATGGTGGCCTGAATGGTGAAATTCATGGCCACCTTATTGCTTTCCGACAAAATATATATTATAATGAAATTAATCAGAATTGTTATTGATTTAACAAATAATTGTCAGAATTAAAAGGAATAAAGAGAGAGGAGATTTAGGATGATTACGATTTTTAACCGGAAAGCTATATACATAGGCTATTCGAAGGAAGAGAGAAATAGGATTGTAAAGCTTCTGGCTGAAAATAAAATTCCATATGATGAGAATATATATGTCAAAGCTTCTGATTACGAAGAATGTGAGTTTTTGATACGCCAGATGTGAGAAACTCATTAATGCATATTTATACACTGAAGAAGGTATTGTTTTACTAAAGCTGAAAAGACAGGCAGACAATGAAATTCCTATTTACTGTCAGAAAGAAGAAAGAAATAAATTGTCTGAGGTGGTCGCACAAAAAGTCGGTGAGAACGCTAAAGCTTAATGGAGGGATAATACATGAATACTATGTTTCAGATCACTATGATATTTGAGAAGTAAATAGTACGGACTGTTTATCTTTATCATGTCGTTTCTGAATGGTTTTTAGGAGTGTTGGGTTTTTTGATTGTGTTTACGCTCATATCTTATCTGAAACCGTCAAAGGAATGGGGAAAATTATTATTTTATACGCGGCGCACACTCATAGAAAAGATTAGTGTGATGATTTTCATAGGACTTGTGGCGTATACAATGGTGGATGCCGTACAAAATGGTTGGAATGCTTCTGTATTGTATACGGGAAATCCTACTGGAATGGTATGGGTGGCATGGGTGAAAGCGATTATGATGCTGATTGTCTTTGGTTTGGCATTGCTGCCGGATCGGGTCTTTGAAAATGGTTTCCGGGACAGTTTTCGGTTTGAAAGCTGGGATTGTGTGGAATCAATAGAAATTCAGAAAAATAATCGTGTAAAAATCACATTAAAGAAACCGACGATACGAAGGACGGCTTATTTGAGTTTAAAACCGGGGGATGAATTACCCGTTATGTGTTTTGAAAAAAGAGTAGAATGAAATGCTTCAGGAAAAAAGAGAAAAAGAGTTAATTATATTTTATGTGGGACATACCTTGGAAAACCGGAAGAAACAGGAGGTGGTACTATGTCGGAAACTATAAAGTATCAAATAATTTCTGTGGTGTTTTTGCAGATTATTGTATGTCTGACTTTTATTCGCAGCTTTTATCATTATTTTGGAAGAGGAAAACTTTCCGGGGAAACACTTCGGAAAGTATATGGTTCCAGAATGCGCGCTATAATTCGTACAGCATATTTCTTTGTATTCGTGGTGGTATGTGGTTCTTGTATCTGGAAAATGTTCCAGGAAGGTATGGAGACGATTTATACGGATTATTTATATCTTGCTGTTTTGATTATAGAAGCTGTTGTGGCTCTGGGGTTAGATATGTTCCCGCAGAAGTTCTGTGAGAATGGCATTATAGGGTACAGAGACTTTATTACGTGGTCGGCTATGCGGGGTATTCTGGATTCCAAGAGAAAGTCTGTTATCATAATAAAGGTCCATGAACGAGTAAATTACAGAGAACAGATTTCTTGCCGTCCGGGGGAAAAAGAAGAACTGGAAAGATATATTTTAGAGAAAATTGAGGAACATAAAAAGCCGGAGTCTTTGGTACCGGAATCTGTCAATTCGTAAATATCGCACAGAATGAACCCCATCCGGTTTTGAGACCTGATGGGGGTGTCTGCATTTTAATGGTGGCGGCTTCGCTGGGATAGTATATAAGATTGATAAGATATTAAAACCATAAGCCCTGCGACGGCGGCCAGCCCAATAGTCCGTATGACAAAGGACAGTTCATTGTAAAATTGGAAAGCTTGCATATATGCAATAGCTGTCTTTATGAGGCAGAGAGCAGAGATGCAGTATACGGGCACAGGCGTAAAATGATTTCTGTGATAAAAGCAATTCAGCACTACCGCAGCGCATATAAAGTAAATACAGGTTTGAAGAAGCGTTGGTAATAATAATCCGACCTGTGCATGTATAAATAAGTTTGAAAATAGTGCGGTAAGAAAATAGGCGGAGGAAATGAGGCCGGTCTTTTTTTGAGTCAGGTTTCCTTTGATGGATAACATCAAGCCATAAAAAAGCAGTATAGTTATGAGCATATCGCGCATTATGTAAAATATGCTGTAAGATGAAATGATAAGTACTGTCTCGTCAGATATTGGAAATAATAAACCAATGGATAAAATGCTTATGAGCAAATAGGCCATTCCGACAAATGCATAAAGAGCCGATTGTGTTCGACCGATTTTTGTCGATTCAGCAATGGGACTGTCGGATGTGTATTTCGTTGTTTCTTCACCGGAAAGCAATTCATCCAGAGAGATACCCAGAATTTCCGATAATTTCTTTGCGGTTAAGAGATCCGGATATCGTGCGCCGCATTCCCAACGGGATACGGCCTGACGGGTAACATAGAGTTCATTGGCCAGCGTCTGCTGCGTCATTCCTTTTTCTTCTCTTGCGGTCTTTAATTTTTCACCAAATTCAATCATAGAATATCAACAACCTTTCCATAACCCGATTATACAGCAAATGGCAGATAAAAAGAAAGAAACACCGCGAAAAGCGGTGTAAACAAAATGGTAACATGATAATAATATACAAAAAGGCCGGGAAATCAATTTTCCCGGCCTTTAAAACCATTATAATTACAGTAATCCGCCAATCTGAAGGAAGAGTGGTGCGAATACAAGGGCAACGATGGTCATCAATTTGATCAGGATGTTGATAGATGGTCCTGAAGTATCTTTGAACGGGTCACCGACTGTATCACCAACAACGGCTGCTTTGTGAGCTTCGCTTCCTTTGCCGCCGTGATGTCCGCCTTCGATATATTTCTTAGCGTTATCCCAAGCACCACCGGAGTTGGACATGAAGATAGCCATAAGAACACCAGTGATCAGGGCACCTACTAAAAGTCCGCCGAGGGCTTCAACGCCAAGAAGAACACCAACGATGATTGGTACGAGAACAGCCATGATACCTGGTACATACATTTCTTTCAGGGAAGCCTGAGTAGAAATAGCAACACAAGTAGTGTAATCCGGACGGTCTGTACCTTTCAGGATGCCTGGTTTTTCACGGAACTGACGACGAACCTCTTCGATCATCTTGTAAGCTGCTTTGGAAACGGATTCCATAGTCAGAGCGGAGAAGAGGAATGTCAATGTACCGCCGATGAATACACCGATAACAACGCGGGCATCAAGTACGTTGATTGCAGTTAATTTTACAGCTTCGGAGTAAGATACGAACAGTGCCAGTGCTGTTAAAGCAGCGGAACCGATAGCGAAACCTTTACCCATAGCAGCTGTTGTGTTACCTACGGAGTCAAGTTTATCTGTGATCTCACGAACAGATTCATCCAGACCGGACATTTCAGCGATACCGCCGGCATTATCAGCGATTGGGCCGTAAGCATCGATGGCAACAGTGATACCTGTTGTGGACAGCATACCAACGGCTGCTAAAGCGATACCGTAGAGGCCGACCAGTTCGTAAGAAATAAAGATACCAACACAGATCAATAAAATCGGAACAACAGTGGACTGCATACCAACAGCAAGACCGCTGATGATGGTTGTTGCAGAACCTGTTTCAGACTGCTGAGCAATCTTTTTAACAAAACGATATTCATCGGAAGTATAGATTTCGGTAACAACACCAATCAATACACCGACAAGAAGTCCGGCGATAACAGCCAGAGCTACATTAAAGCTGTTGAACATTGTTTTGCTTAAAATAATCGTAATAATGATAACGATTGCTGTAGCACCATATTCACCACGTTTCAGAGCTGCATGTGGATTTGTTGCATTACCGGCCTTAACAACGAAAGTACCGAGAATAGCAGCAACAACACCGCCAGCGGCCAGAAGTAATGGGAATAATACACCAGTCTGATCATAGTAAGTCAAACCGAGAGTCATTGCGGAGATAATGGAACCAACATAGGATTCAAAAAGGTCAGCGCCCATACCGGCGACGTCACCAACATTATCACCAACGTTATCAGCGATAACTGCAGGGTTTCTCGGGTCATCTTCCGGGATTCCGGCTTCTACTTTACCAACAAGGTCAGCACCAACGTCTGCAGCTTTTGTATAAATACCGCCGCCGACACGGGCAAACAGAGCGATGGAAGAAGCACCTAAACTGAATCCGAAAAGGATGTCTGCGTTTCCGGTAAGTACATAAATGATACTGATACCGAAAAGACCAAGGCCGACAACGGCAAGACCCATAACACTACCACCGGAGAATGCAACAGAAAGAGCGGCATTCATACCGGAGTTCATGGCTGCACTTGTTGTGCGCACATTTGCTTTTGTAGCAGCACCCATACCGAGATAACCGGCAAGAACCGAAAAAATACTGCCGACAAGGAAGCAGACAGCCGTCATCCAGTTGGACAGGCCGAGTCCAATGACAACAAACATGACAACAACAAAGATCAGGAGCACTTTGTATTCTGACATAAGGAAGGCTCTTGCGCCTTCGGCGATGGCTCCTGCGATCTCCTTCATACGGTCATTTCCTGCGTCTTTTTTGCCGATGGATGCAGAAGTTGCAATGGCAAAAAGGAGGGCAAGGATTCCGATGACAGGAACGATCATAAGGAAGTTTTCCATAATAATTTCCCCCTTGCTAAAAATATGAAATTGTTAGAGTTACCCAAAAGGGTATAGTCTAGCTTACCAGAAATTGGCGAAATATTCAATGATTGTTAAAAATGTACCAAAAAAAATACATAAAAATACATGAATTTCGTTATTTTCGTCCTTTACCAGTAATAGATTCAATCGATATTTCTACAATATCTGTCTCAGAAGCGGATTTCTCTACGTATTTCCGGCCGGTTTCCATATAAGCCGGTGAGTATTTTTCTATGAGCTTCATTAAAGGTTCTTTTTTCTCATTTTCTCCTAAAACCCGGGCTTTGCCGAAAAGAATGACACTTTCATATTTGGTGCTGAATTTAGCCGGAAGAAGCTCGGTTTTTCCGACAACGGTAAAGCATACATCGGCAGTATTCCCTATATTTTCCAATTTAAGACCTGCATTTCTTGCACAGTGAAAATAAATACATCCATTAGAATAAGCATAGCTCACGGGAACACCGTAAGGCGTACCGTTTTTACAGGTTGTGGACAAAATGCCGTATTCCCCCTGTTCAAGAACGGCGAGGGTGTCTTCAAGGCTTAATTGCCGGTCTTTACGGCGTATTTCTTTCATCATGTCAGTTCTCCTTTCAATTTTTGCTTTTGATGATAAAATTTAATGTAGCCTATTTGATTTGGGTTTTCAAGGTTTTATTTGAAAAAAATTTGAAAGAACAGGCAAGAAGTAAAATAATAGTAGAAAAAATGGATATTTTATGGTAGATTATTTATGAGGTGTTTAAAATGAAAAACATGAAACGTATTTTATTAAAATTAAGCGGTGAGGCTCTTTCGGGGGAAAAGGGTTTTGGCTTTGATGAGGCCACATGCCTGGAGGTTGGACGCCAGGTGAAAGAGATTACCGATAAAGGCACACAGGTAGCGATCGTTATCGGCGGCGGCAATTTTTGGAGAGGACGTAACAGCAGCAAGATCATTGAGCGGACAAAATCGGATCAGATCGGTATGCTTGGAACTGTGATGAACTGTATCTATGTTTCGGAGATTTTCCGCACATTGGGAATGGCCACAGAAGTATTTACACCGTTTGTCTGCGGTGCGTTTACCGAACTGTTTTCGAAGGATAAGGCGATGGCTGCACTTTCCGGGGGAAAGGTTGTTTTCTTTGCCGGAGGTACGGGACATCCGTATTTTTCAACGGATACAGGAACGACATTGAGGGCTATTGAGATTGAGGCGGATGCGATTTTGCTGGCCAAGGCTATCGACGGCGTTTATGATAAGGACCCGAAGGTTCATCCGGATGCGGTGAAGTATGATGAGATCAGTATTCAGCAGGTGGTAGACCAGAGACTGCAGGTCGTTGACCTGACGGCGACGATCATGTGCCTTGAAAATCATATGCCGATGGTTGTTTTCGGGTTGAATGAGAAGGACAGCATTGTAGAAACTTTATATGGTGAGTTTAACGGCACTTATGTGACCGTGGATGAATGATAAATAATTTGGGAGGATTTCAGACATGGATGAAAGAATACAAGTTTATGAGACAAAGATGAAAAAAACATTGGAGAGCCTGGAGAGAGATTATATTTCCATCCGTGCCGGACGCGCAAATCCGCATGTTCTGGACAAACTGGTGGTGGATTATTACGGAACACCGACACCGATTCAGCAGGTGGGAAATATCACTGTTCCGGAAGCGCGGGTTATTTTGATCCAGCCTTGGGAATCTAAATTGATCAAAGCGATCGAAAAAGAGATCATGGCCTCGGATATCGGTATTACACCGAGCAACGATGGTAAAGCGATCCGCCTTGTGTTCCCTGAACTTACCGAGGAACGCCGTAAAGAGCTTGCAAAAGATGTTAAGAAGAAAGGCGAGGCAGCAAAGGTTGCCGTTCGTAATATCCGCCGTGATGCCAATGATGCTTTAAAGAAATGGAGCAAGGCCAAAGAGATTTCCGAAGATGAAGCGGATGATCTGGAAAAAGCTGTTCAGAAGATCACAGACAAATTCATCGCTGAAGTGGATAAGGCTGTAGAGACAAAGACAAAAGAAGTGCTTACTGTATAAGTACGTTGTGATAAAACAAGACGAGAGGGAGGTTGTCGGATTTCGGCAGCCTCTTCCTGTTCATAACAGATTTGAAAATAAAGGAGTTTCATATGCAGAGAGAAATTGACGGGGAACTTTTGGAAGTTCCGAATCATGTGGCGATCATTTTGGATGGAAATGGCCGCTGGGCAAAAAAACGAATGATGCCGCGAAATTATGGACATGCTCAGGGAAGTAAGGCGGTGGAGCAGATTTGTGAGGACGCCTGGAATCTTGGAATCAAATATCTGACCGTGTATGCATTTTCCACGGAGAATTGGAAGCGTCCTCAGAAGGAAGTGGATGCGCTGATGAAGCTGCTTCGTTCCTATCTAAAGGACTGCATCAAACGGACGACAAAAAACAATATGCGTGTGCGTGTCATTGGTGATAAGACGGGACTCAGTCAGGATATCCGGGAGTCCATTGAAGAGCTTGAGCGGATTTCGTCTGTGAATACGGGGCTGAATTTTACCATTGCCATTAATTACGGAAGCCGGGATGAAATGCGCCGGGCTATGGTTCGTATGACCAGAGATGTGGAAGCCGGGAAAGTTAGATCCGAGGATGTGACTGAAGAATTGTTCAACAGTTATCTGGACACCTGGGATATTCCGGATCCGGATCTGCTCATTCGTACCAGCGGAGAACAGAGACTGTCGAACTTTTTGCTCTGGCAGCTGGCTTACACAGAATTTTTATTTATGGAAGTTCTGTGGCCGGATTTCAACAGGGATGAATTAGTCCGTGCTATTCGTCAATATAATGGAAGAGAACGCCGTTTCGGCGGCATTTAAGGAGGGGTACTATGTTCTGGACACGATTGGCCAGCGGCATTGTTTTGGTTATTGTGGCAGTTGTGACAATTATGGCCGGTGGAAATATATGGTTTGCCCTTGTATCTTTGCTGTCGCTGATCGGTTTATATGAGCTGTATAAAACAATGAAAATCGAAAGATCACTTTTGGGATATGCAGGCTATATCCTTACTGTGGCGTATTGTATATTGCTCCATCAAAATGTGTCAGGAAGCACGAACCTGGCTGTGATCGGCGGGCTGTTGATCATCTGCGCCATCTATGTCTTTACATTTCCAAAATTCAAAGCTCATGAAGCGGCCTTTGCGGTATTTGGTATCGTCTATGTGCCGGTATTGATGATGCACTTATATCAGGTGCGGGAATTGCCGGACGGATTGTTTATCATTCCTCTGGTGTTCTTGAGCGCCTGGGGGAATGACACCTGTGCTTATTGTGTAGGTATGCTGATCGGTAAGCATAAGATGACGCCAAAACTGAGTCCGAAAAAGAGCGTTGAAGGTTTGGTGGGCGGAATTGTTGGCGCGGCTTTGCTCGGTGTGGCCTATGGCGCTCTGGCCGGAGGCCGTCTGCCGTCCCTCGATAATGCGGTTGCAGCCTGCGGTATTATTTGCGGCGTCGGTGCGGTCATTGCCGTTGTTGGTGATTTGACGGCGTCCGCCGTCAAGCGGGATACGGGTATCAAGGACTATGGAAAGCTGATTCCGGGCCACGGCGGTGTGCTGGATCGGTTTGATAGTATTTTGTTTACAGCGCCGATTGTTTATTTCCTGGCTGTTTATTTTGGAGCCGCGATCTAAGGCTTCGGAAGTCGGGTAAAAAGTGAGGTAAGACAGATGAAAAATATAGTGCTTTTAGGGTCTACTGGTTCCATTGGAACCCAGACTCTGGATGTGGTGCGTCATTATAAAAATGATTTTCAGGTGACGGCTCTGGCGGCCGCATCAAATATTGAAAAGCTGGAGGAACAGATTCGGGAATTCAAGCCAAAGCTGGCGGTGGTCTACCGCGAGGATAAAGCCAAAGAGCTGAGAGAAAAAATCAGCGATCTTTCAGTGGAAGTGCTGGCGGGTATGGATGGACTTTTGGCAGCGGCTGTGGAGCCGTCGGCGGATATTGTGCTGACAGCGGTGGTCGGTATGATCGGTATCCGGCCGACGATCGCGGCTATTGAAGCCGGAAAAGATATTGCCCTTGCCAATAAGGAAACGCTCGTAACGGCGGGACATCTTATCATGCCGCTGGCAAAGGAAAAAGGTGTAAAGATCTTGCCAGTGGACAGTGAGCATTCGGCAATTTTCCAGTCTTTACAGGGAGAGAAACGGGGACAGATCCATAAAATATTATTGACAGCTTCCGGCGGACCATTCCGGGGCAAAAGTCTTAAAGATCTGGAATCCGTCCAGGTGGAGGATGCCTTAAAACATCCGAATTGGGTCATGGGTCGTAAGATCACCATTGATTCGGCTACGATGGTCAATAAGGGACTGGAAGTCATTGAAGCCCGGTGGCTCTTTGATGTGGGGCTGGACCGGATCCAGGTTGTTGTCCATCCGGAGAGCGTCATTCATTCTGCGGTGGAGTTTGACGATTCTGCAGTTATCGGACAGATGGGAACGCCGGATATGCGGCTCCCGATTCAATATGCTTTGTTTTATCCGGACAGAAAGCCTTTAGGCGGCGAATGGCTCGATTTATTTAAATTGGGAACACTCCATTTTGAGGCGCCGGACCTGGAAGTTTTTAAGGGACTTAAACTGGCCTATAAAGCCCTGGAGATCGGCGGTTCTATGACGACCGTCTTCAATGCGGCCAATGAACGGGCCGTGGCTAAATTCTTAGACAGAAAAATCAGATTTTTAGATATACCGGAAATAATTGGGGAGGCTATGGAAAAACACACTGCAATAAAATCTCCGTCACTGGAAGAGATTCTGGATACGGAGAAGGCAGCTTATGAATTTATCGAAAGCAGGTGGTAGCTTGGGAATTATTGTAGCTCTGATCGTATTCAGCATAATTATTTTATTTCATGAATTTGGTCATTTTCTTCTGGCAAAGAAAAATGGCGTCGGCGTCACGGAATTTGCCCTTGGTATGGGACCGATCTTGTTCAGCTTTAAACGGGGCGAAACGGTTTATGCAGTCAAAGCCCTGCCGCTGGGCGGTTCCTGTGCCATGGTCGGCGAAGATACCGATGAAACAGGAGATAATTCTTTTAATTCAAAAAGTGTATGGCAGCGCTTTCAGGTGATCGTTGCCGGTCCTTTATTTAATTTTATCCTGGCTTTTTTCTTTGCGTTGATTCTTGTCGGTATTATTGGATATGATACACCGTCGGTCTATAAGGTCGAAGAAAATGGTCCGGCCTGGGAAGCAGGCATTCGTGATGGCGATGTGATCAAGGAAGTTAATGGGCGAAAGATCCATATGTATAAGGAATTTCGGACAGAAGTATTGATGAATTCGGATGGTACGCCGATGGAAATGGTTCTGACGCGAAATGGAAATGAGTACCGGACAACGGTCACGCCGGAGCTGAGTTCGGACGGCACATATAAAATCCAGATTTATGGCGGGGCTTATGAGCGAACGGGTGTGCTGGACACATTAAAATATGGCGTTTTTGAAGTCCGATACTGGATAACGACAACGGCCCGAAGCCTTGGAAAGCTTGTCACAGGTCAGGTTTCAGCCAATGAACTGTCCGGTCCGGTGGGGATTGTGGATATGATCGACGATACCTATCAGGAAGCGAAAAGCTATGGTTGGCTGGACGTTCTTTTAAATATGATGAATATCTGTATTTTACTGAGCGCCAATCTGGGCGTGGTCAATTTATTGCCCATCCCGGCATTGGACGGTGGACGTATCCTGTTTTTAATTGTGGAAGCGGTGCGGGGAAAGCCGCTGCCGCCGGAAAAAGAGGGCTGGGTACACACCATTGGCTTTGCATTTTTAATGGTTCTTATGGTATTTATTCTTTATAATGATATACACAAATTGCTGCTGTAGCTGCAGCAGTTCGGGGAGGCGTGTTTGATGATTCGTGAAAATACAAAGGTGATTTCAATCGGTGGATGCTGTATCGGCGGAAAGAATCCGATTGCCATTCAGTCCATGTGTAATACTAAGACAGAAGATGTAAAAAGTACGGTGGCCCAGATCCTGGCTTTAGAAGAAGCCGGTTGTGATATTATCCGGGTGGCTGTGCCGACGATGGAAGCGGCTGAGGCAATTAAAGAGATAAAAAAGCAGATTCATATACCATTGGTCGGCGATATTCATTTTGACTATCGGCTGGCCATTGCGGCCATGGAAAATGGTGTGGATAAAATCCGCATTAATCCGGGAAATATTGGAGCGGCAGACCGGGTGAAAGCAGTTGTGGATACGGCTAAGGCCTGTCATGTGCCAATCCGTGTCGGTGTGAACAGCGGTTCTCTGGAAAAGCCTCTGATCGAAAAATACGGCGGCCGGGTAACGGCTGAGGGCATTGTGGAAAGCGCTTTGGATAAAGTGCGTATGATTGAAGATTACGACTATGACCAGATGGTTATCAGTATCAAATCGTCAGATGTTATGATGTGCATTAAAGCCCATGAACTGATCGCCAGACAGACAGAATATCCGCTCCATGTGGGAATCACTGAGTCTGGAACGCTCATTTCAGGTAATATTAAATCGGCAGTGGGCCTTGGCATTATGCTTAACGAAGGCATTGGAAATACAATCCGGGTATCCCTGACCGGCGACCCGGTGGAGGAAATTAAATCGGCAAAATTGATCTTAAGAACCCTTGGACTTAGAAAGGGCGGTATCGAGGTTGTTTCCTGTCCGACCTGTGGCCGGACCCAGATCGACCTCATCGGACTGGCAAATCAGGTGGAAAATATGGTTCAGGGCTATGATCTGAATCTAAAGGTCGCCGTTATGGGCTGCGTGGTCAACGGACCGGGCGAAGCAAAGGAAGCGGATCTGGGGATTGCCGGGGGCAAAGGCGAGGGCCTTCTTATAAGAAAAGGTGAGATTATAAAAAAAGTGCCGGAGGGTGAACTCCTTGCGGCCTTAAAGGATACGTTGGATAACTGGAGTGAATAAAGAATGGCAGCTTCTTTTTTTGAAGTATTTCCCGTTTTAAAACTGAATAGGGACATGACGGATTTACTGGAAGAGGCCACCGTGGAAAAGGTCACGGCCAGTCAGGCGAAGAACCGGATCCGGGTCTACCTGCACAGTCCAAGACTCATATCTTATATGGATGTACGGAAATTGGAAGAACAGATTCAGGGACAGCTTTTTGATAATACGGATGTCCATGTGGACGTCATTGACCGATATGAGTTGTCGGAGCAATACACGCCGGAACGGCTCATGTCTATTTATTTTGACAGTTTTGAGGCAGAGCTGAAAGATTCCAGTGATTTGGAAGCCAACATTTTTCATAAGGCGAAAAAGGAATTTACGGATGCTCAGAGAATGGTCCTCACCGTGGAGGATAATTTTATCACCGCCTCGAAAATCGAATGTATCCGGGACAAGCTATTGAAGATTTTCCAGGAACGTTTCGGATACTATGTGGATATTTCCATCGAATATATCCGGGAGCGGAAAAGCCGTCAGGCCGAATATGCGGAGGAAACCTTCCAGCGGGAGGTGGACGCTATTGTCCAAAATTATGCGGAAGCGGAAGCCGCTGTGAAACAGAAGGAAGAAAAGATTGCCGAACAGCAGAAACCGGCCAGAGATTTCAAGAAGGAAAATACATATATTAAGAAAAAAATTATCGATCCGGATATTTTTTATGGCCGTCCTTTTGAGGGCGACGAGACACCAATTTCTGAAATCAATGATGAAATTGGGGAAGTGATCGTCCGCGGAAAAGTAATTCAGCTTGAAACCAGAGAAATCCGAAATGAAAAGACGATTGTCATTTTTGCCGTAACGGATTTTACCGACAGTATTACGGCGAAAGTATTTACAAAAAATGAATTTCTGCCTCAGGTTCTCGCCAATTTGAAAGTGGGAAAATTTGTACGCATGAAGGCCATGGCAGTCATGGATAAATATGATCACGGCATTGCGTTAAACTCGGTGATGGGAATAAAAAATATTCCGGATTTTACGGAAAAACGGATGGATTTAAGTCCGGTGAAGCGGGTGGAGCTGCACGCCCATACGACAATGAGCGATATGGATAGCGTGGCCGATTGTAAGACCATGCTTAAAACTGCTATGTCCTGGGGACATAAGGCCATGGCCATCACGGATCATGGTGTGGTCCAGGCCTTTACGGATGCGAATCATTGTGTGGAAGGTACGGATTTCAAGCCAATTTATGGCGTGGAAGGCTATTTGGTGGATGATTTAAAACCGATTGTTTTTGAATCGAAAAACCAGAGCCTGGACAGTAAGTTTGTTGTCTTTGATATTGAGACAACAGGATTTAGTGCGGTCAATGACCGTATTATCGAAATCGGTGCGGTGAAGGTGGAAAACGGTGAGATCGTGGATCGTTACAGTACCTTTGTCAATCCGGAGCGGCCGATTCCTTTTGAGATTGAAAAGCTGACAGGAATTAACGACGGCATGGTTGTGGATGCGGATGTCATTGAAAAGGTATTGCCGGAATTTCTGGAATTTTCGAAAGACTGTATTATGGTTGCTCATAATGCAGAATTTGATATGAGCTTTATTAAAGAAAATTGCCGGAGAATGGATATGCTTCGGGAGTTTACAGTGGTAGATACTCTGGCTATGGCTCGGAGTATGCTGCCGGATCTGAAGAATTATAAATTGGATACGGTGGTGGAAGCTGTCGGCGGAACGCTGGAGAATCATCACCGGGCCGTGGAGGACGCCGAATCCACGGCGGATATTTTTGTGAAATTTGTTGCCCGGTTAAAGGGCATGGGCGTGACGGACCTGGATACATTAAACGGTATGAGTCAGATGTCGGTCAATGCCATTAAGAAGTTGAAAACCTATCATATTATTATACTGGCCGAGAATGATATCGGACGGATCAATCTGTACCGTTTGGTATCCTGGTCCCATTTGGACTATTATGCGAGACGGCCGAGGATACCAAAAAGTGTGTTGTCAAAATATCGGGAAGGCCTTATCATTGGTTCGGCCTGCGAAGCGGGCGAACTGTATCAGGCAGTGTTAAATGACCGTCCTTCCGATGAAATCGCCCGGATCGTCAATTTTTATGACTATCTGGAAATCCAGCCCATTGGCAATAACCTGTTTATGATCGAGAGTGAAAAGATTCCTCAGATTCAGTCCAAAGAAGATTTGATGGAGATGAACCGGAAAATTGTCCGTCTCGGCGAACAGTTCCATAAGCCGGTCTGTGCTACATGCGATGTACATTTTATCAATCCCGAGGATGAAGTTTACCGGCGGATCATTATGGCGGGTAAAGGCTTTGACGATGCGGACAGGCAGCCGCCGATCTATTTCCGGACAACGGAAGAGATGCTGGAAGAATTTATGTATCTCGGTGCGGAAAAGGCGGAAGAGGTTGTCATTACTAATACAAATTATATAGCGGATCAGATCGAGCGGATATCTCCGGTGCGTCCGGATAAATGTCCGCCGGTCATTGAAGATTCGGATAAGACACTTCGGACGATTTGCTATGACAAGGCTCATGCCCTTTATGGGGAAAATCTTCCAGAGATCGTGGTAGAGCGGCTGGAAAGAGAATTAAATTCCATCATCGGCAACGGCTTTGCCGTTATGTATATTATTGCCCAGAAATTGGTGTGGAAGTCGGTGGCCGACGGTTATCTGGTTGGTTCCCGTGGTTCTGTAGGTTCATCCTTTGCGGCATTTACCGCCGGTATTACGGAGGTAAATTCACTGCCGGCCCATTATCTCTGTCCGAACTGTAAATATGTGGATTTTGATTCGGATTATGTAAAAAGTTTTTCGGGACGTTCCGGCTGCGATATGGAAGATAGAGTATGTCCGGTCTGCGGTACGCCTCTGTCGAAAGAGGGACATGACATCCCGTTTGAAACCTTCCTTGGATTTAAAGGAAACAAGGAACCGGATATTGACTTGAATTTTTCCGGTGAATATCAGAGTAAAGCCCATGACTACACGGAAGTTATCTTTGGTAAGGGCCAGACTTTCCGGGCCGGAACGATCGGTACCCTGGCGGAAAAGACAGCTTATGGTTATGCCAGGGGATATTTTGAGGACCATCAGATAGAAAAACGGAGCTGTGAACTGACCCGGCTGGCTTCCGGCTGTGTCGGCGTCCGCCGGACGACAGGACAGCATCCGGGCGGCATTATTGTTGTACCTTTGGGAGAAGAAATATATTCTTTTACGCCGGTACAGCATCCGGCCAATGATCAGACGACCCGTATTATTACGACCCATTTCGATTATCATTCGATTGACCATAACCTGTTGAAGCTGGATATTCTCGGACACGATGATCCGACCATGATCCGTATGCTTCAGGATATTACCGGGGTGGATCCGACGGCGATACGCCTGGATGATCAGGAAGTCCTGTCACTGTTCCATGGTCTGGATGCTTTACATATTAAACCGGAGGATATTGGCGGCACGGATTTGGGCTCCCTTGGTATCCCTGAATTTGGAACCGACTTTGTTATGCAGATGCTCCGGGATACAAAGCCGAAAGCATTTTCAGATCTGGTGCGTATTTCCGGTCTTTCCCACGGAACCGACGTTTGGCTGAACAATGCCCAGACGCTTATCAAAGAGGGCAAGGCGGAAATTTCCACGGCCATCTGTACCCGTGACGATATTATGATTTATTTGATCAATAAGGGTGTGGAATCGGAGCTTTCTTTTAAAATTATGGAGAGCGTCCGTAAGGGAAAAGGTCTGACGCCGGAATTTGAAGCGGCTATGAAGGAACATGATGTGCCGGACTGGTATATCTGGTCCTGTAAAAAGATTAAGTATATGTTCCCGAAGGCCCATGCGGTGGCCTATGTTATGATGGGCTTCCGTATCGCCTGGTTTAAGATTCATTACCCGCTGGCTTATTATGCGGCCTTCTTTACGATTCGTGCCACGGCCTTTGACTATGAACTTATGTGCCGGGGTAAGGAAGAACTGGAAAAACATTTGAAGCTTTATAAATCCAATCCGAACCTGACAGCAAAGGAAAAGGATACTATTCGGGATATGAAAATCGTCCAGGAATTTTATGCGAGAGGTTTTGATTTCCTTCCGATTGATTTATATAAATCAGAGGCGATCAAGTTTACGATTGTTGGAAATAAGCTGCTCCCGCCATTCTCATCCATTGACGGCATGGGCGGTATTGCGGCGGAAGCGTTGGCATTGGCTGCCAAAGACGGTCCGTTCATCTCGAAGGATGATATTGCCCAGCGGGCCAAGGTCAGCAGGAGTACACTGGATGTGATGGGAGAGCTGGGCCTGCTCGGCGATTTGCCGGAAAGCAATCAACTTTCTATCTTTGATTTAAAAATCGGATAAGGGGGATTTGGTATGTACTATTTTATTGTCAATCCCAATGCCAAGTCCGGCAAAGGCAAGACAATCTGGATGAAGGTGTGCCAGGTCATGAACAGCAAAGGTCTGGCCTATGAAGCACTGTTCACGGAGAAAAAGGGACAGGCTGCCAGACTTGCCAGAGAAGCGGCGGAGCGGGAAGATAAGGAAAAAATTATTGTGGCCATGGGCGGTGACGGAACTATTTCGGAAGTCATGGACGGTATCTGGGACCACCCGGAAGTGACGTTTGCCTTTATTCCGATCGGGTCAGGCAATGATTTTGCCCGAAGTCTTGGGATATCTTCGGATTGGCGCAAGGCTTTAGACGGGATTCTTTTAGAGAAACATCGGATTTATTTTCATCCGGGGCGGCTGGAGTATAATGGAAAAGTCCGGCACTTCGGCGGCAGTATGGGGATTGGCTTTGATGCGGCCGTTTGTGACGGAGCGAACCGGCTGCGTTTTAAATCAGCCTTTAACCGTCTGGGACTGGGGAAATTCACCTATACTGGTGTGGCGATGAAACTTTTAATCACCAGTTCCTGTGATAAATTAAAAATACGTCTGGATGGCAAGAAAGTCCATCGGTTCCAAAAGGTTCTTTTCTTATGTGGATTGAAAGGAAATTATGAGGGCGGCGGCTTTATGTTTGCACCGGAAGCCCGGGTGGATGATGAAAATCTTCATATATGTATTGCAGCGGGTATACCGGTGTTCAAACGTTTCCTGCTTTTGCCGAAGGCTTTAAAGGGAGAGCATGTGGGTGCACCTGGAGTTTATATGTATCGCTGCAAAAAGATAGAGATTTTGTCTTTACGGCCAAAGCTGATTCACGGCGACGGCGAGGTCAACGGGCCGGTTACAAAGGTGACGGCTAGCCTGGAGCCGACGAGGATTCGGATGGTTTATTGAAAAAAGCTTGCATTTTAAAGCGATTGGTGCTATATTAATTAAGATAACAGATTATGATGAAACTAGAGAGTGGACGCGAGTCCACTCTTTGTACGTGTTAAGGGAAATTTTTTCTGCAATATGCTCCGAATGGGAGCAGCAAGGAGAGGTAGCGAGTTGGCAAAGAAAGATTATGAGAGCAGAACAGAAGCATTGATTCAGCCGATGATTGATGAAAATCATTTTGAACTGGTCGATGTGGAATGGGTTAAAGAAGGAGCAAACTGGTATTTGCGTGTATTTATTGATAAAGAAGGCGGTATCACGGTAGATGACTGTGAGCTGATCAGTCGTGCTTTTGAAGAGATACTGGACAGAGAAGACTATATTTCAGAAAATTATATTTTTGAAGTCAGCTCTCCGGGACTGGACCGGCCTTTGAAGAAAGAAAAGGATTTTGCGAGAAGCATCGGAAAAGATGTGGAAATTAAATTATACAAGGCATTGAATAAAGAAAAAGAATTTGTCGGCGTATTAACGGATTATGATAAGGAAACGATTACCATTGAGCTGGATGACGAATCAACAATGGTTTTTAAACGGTCAGATGTGGCATTAATCCGGTTGGCCTTTTTTTACTAGAATAGGAGGAATTTAGAAAATGAATAACGGACACGAATTAATCGAAGCTTTGAATCAGATTGAAAAGGAGAAAGGCATCAGCAAGGATATTTTGCTGGAAGCTATGGAGAATTCACTGGTTGCTGCCTGTAAGAATGAGTATGGCAAAGCGGACAATATCCGGGTAAATATCGACAGAGAGACCGGCGATGTGGTTGTTTATGCAGAAAAAGAGGTCGTAGAAGAAGTTGAAGACGATGTTCTTCAGATCAGTCTGGCCAATGCACGGCTGAGAGATATCCATTGCGAACTGGGAGATATTGTCCACATCGAAGTGACACCAAGAAACTTTGGACGTATCGCAGCCCAGAAGGCCAAACAGGTTGTTGTTCAGAAGATTCGTGAAGAAGAACGGAAATCCCTGTATCACCAGTATTTTGATAAAGAGCGGGACATTGTTACAGGTATCGTACAGCGTTATTCCGGACGGAATATCAGCATTAATCTTGGAAAAGTGGATACGGTGCTGACCGAAGCCGAGCAGGTGAAGGGTGAATATTTCCAGCCGACAGAGCGTATCAAGCTGTATGTTGTGGAAGTAAAGGATACGACAAAAGGACCGAAGATTACAGTTTCCAGAACCCATCCGGAACTGGTAAAACGTTTATTTGAATATGAAGTTGCTGAAGTTCGCGATGGTACGGTGGAGATCTGCAGTATTTCCCGTGAGGCCGGTTCCAGGACCAAAATTGCCGTGCGTTCCAACCATCCGGATGTGGACCCGGTAGGCGCCTGTGTCGGTGTGAACGGTTCCAGAGTTGGCGCCGTTGTGGATGAGCTTCGGGGCGAAAAGATTGATATTGTAAATTGGAATGAAGATCCGGCCGTATTTATTGAAAATGCTTTAAGTCCGGCAAAGGTTGTTTCTGTATATGCAGATGAAGAGGAAAAAACGGCTTCCGTTATCGTGCCGGATTATCAGTTATCCCTGGCTATTGGCAAAGAGGGACAGAACGCCAGACTGGCAGCGCGTCTGACCGGATATAAGATTGATATTAAGAGCGAATCCCAGGCTTATGAAGAAGCTGAAGCGGCCGGATATAAAGAGGATGAATACGCTGAAGATGAATATGCTGAAGATGATATCGTTATGGAGAATGATGAAGAAGCGGCTCTGGAAGATATGGAAATTCAGGATTCGGAGGAATAATGGTCGCAAAGAAGATTCCTATGCGGCAGTGTACAGGATGCCGTGAAATGAAAAGTAAGCGGGAAATGATTCGGGTGATCCGGACGACAGAAAATGAAATCTGTATTGATGCCACCGGACGTAAAAACGGCCGGGGCGCATACATTTGTCCGAATATGGACTGCCTGAAGCTGGCTATAAAAAATCGAGGGCTGGAACGGTCATTAAAAATGGCCATACCTGAGTCGGTATATCAGCAGTTGGAAGAGGAGATGAGCCATATTGACAAGGGATAAAGTGTTATCTTATCTTGGATTGGCTGCCAAAGCGCGGAAGATTCAGAGCGGGGAATTTTCCACGGAGAAGTCGGTAAAAAGCGGAAAGGCGGCGCTGGTCATTGTGGCGTCGGATGCTTCAGATAATACAAAGAAAAAGTTTACAAATATGTGTACCTTTTATAAAGTGCCTATGTATATTTATGGTACGAAAGAGACATTGGGAGCTTCCATTGGCAGAGAGCTTCGGGCCTCTTTAGCTTTGGAAGATACTGGTTTTTGTAACGCCATAAAGAAACAGATTGATTCAGAACGGATGTAGACGGAGGTAGGTATATGTCAAAAATAAGAGTACATGAATTAGCGAAAGAATTAAATAAAAGCAGCAAGGACATTATTTATGCATTGAAAAGTCATGGTGTGATCGTGGAAAGCCATATGAGTACCATTGGCGAAGATCATGCGGATAAAATCAGAAAATATTTCACGGCACCGCCGGTAAAAAAACAGGAAGCTCCGAAGGCGGCACCGGAAAAAGCACCGGTAAGAGCAGCTCAGGCCCAGGGCGAACATCGTCCGAATAATGGGGCTCAGAACCGCCAGGGAGGTAATGGCGAACGCCGTCCATTCAATAATAACGGCCAGAATCGCCAGGGAGGCAATGGCGAACGCCGTCCATTCAATAATAACGGTCAGAACCGCCAGGGAGGCAATGGCGAACGCCGTTCATATAATAATAATGGTCAGAACCGCCAGGGAGGTAACGGCGAACGCCGCCAATTTAACAATAATGGCCAGAACCGCCAGGGAGGCAACGGCGAACGCCGTCCATATAATAATAACGGTCAGAACCGCCAGGGAGGCAATGGCGAACGCCGCCAATTTAACAATAATGGCCAGAACCGCCAGGGAGGTAACGGCGAACGCCGCCAATTTAACAATAACGGCCAGAACCGTCAGGGAGGAAATGGCGAACGCCGTCCATTCAACAATAACGGCGGTCAGAATCGTCAGGGCGGTTATAATAACCGCGGCGGCCGTGGTGAAGGCAAGTTCAATCTGGACAGCGCCATCAGTAAAGAAGTTGTTGTATCTAAGGATACATCCCGTGAAAACCGGAGAAACTATAAAGATAAAGAGAAGCCGGTGAAGAGTGTCACTGACGGAAGAAACAGCAAGAAAGGATTTGGCGGCAAACCATTATCCAAGAAATCCAATCTTCAGCCGCCGACACAGAAGCCGAAGCCGGTTGTGGAAAAAGTTACAAATATCATTCTGCCGGAAGTTGTTACGATCAAAGAGCTGGGAGATAAGATGAAAATCTCCGCAGCAGAAATCGTTAAGAAATTATTCCTTGGCGGTAAAATGGTGACTTTGAATACAGAGATCACTTACGATGAGGCAGAAGAAATCGCATTGGAATACGATGTACTTTGCGAACATGAAGTTGTTGTTGACCCGATTGAAGAAATTCTCAAGGAAGATGAAGAGAAAGAAGAAGATTTACAGCCAAGACCGCCAGTTGTCTGTGTTATGGGTCATGTTGACCACGGTAAAACATCCATCCTGGATGCCATTCGTAACACTCATGTAACAACCGGTGAAGCCGGCGGTATTACCCAGCATATCGGCGCTTATGTTGTCGATGTGAAAGGTGAAAAGATTACTTTCCTGGATACTCCGGGCCATGAAGCTTTTACAGCCATGCGTCTGCGCGGCGCCCAGTCCACAGATATTGCTATTCTGGTCGTTGCAGCCGATGACGGTGTTATGCCTCAGACCATCGAAGCCATCAGCCATGCAAAGGCCGCAGGCATCGAAGTAATCGTTGCCATCAATAAGATTGACAAACCAAGTGCCAATGTAGAGCGCGTAAAACAGGAATTGACCGAATATGAACTGGTTCCTGAGGATTGGGGTGGAACAACTTTATTTGTTCCTGTATCTGCTCACACAGGCGAGGGACTGGATGACTTATTGGATTCCATTCTCCTTCAGGCTGAAATGTGCGAATTAAAAGCCAATCCAAATCGGAAGGCCAGAGGTCTTGTCATTGAAGCTCAGCTGGATAAAGGTAAAGGCCCTGTGGCAACCGTTCTCGTTCAGAAGGGAATTCTTCATGTGGGCGATTGTCTGGCTATTGGTTCTGCCTTCGGTAAAGTCCGTGCTATGGTAGATGATAAGGGACGCCGTGTAAAAGAAGCCGGTCCGTCCATTCCTGTAGAAATTCTTGGATTAAACGATGTACCGGAAGCCGGTGAGGTGTTTATTTCCACAAACACTGAAAAAGAAGCTCGTTCCATTTCTGAGACATTTATTGCTCAGAAGAAGGAAAAACTTCTGGCTGATACAAAATCCAAGTTATCTCTGGATGGTTTGTTTGACCAGATTCAGGCCGGACAGATTAAAGAATTGAACCTGATCGTTAAAGCCGATGTTCAGGGTTCTGTGGAAGCAGTAAAACAGAGCTTGCTGAAGCTCTCTAACGATGAAGTGGCAATCAAGATCATTCATGGCGGCGTTGGCGCCATCAACGAATCTGACGTTACCCTGGCTTCTACTTCAAATGCGATTATTATCGGTTTCAATGTACGTCCGGATAATATGGCAAAAACGGTGGCGGAGACAGAAAAAGTCGATATGCGTCTGTACCGTGTTATTTACAATGCCATCGAAGATATAGAAGCAGCTATGAAGGGTATGCTTGACCCTGAATTCCGTGAAAAGATCACTGGTCATGCAGAAGTTCGCCAGACTTACAAAGTATCCGGTGTGGGTACGATCATCGGCGGATATGTGCTTGACGGAAAGATTGAGCGTAATTCCAAGGTGCGCCTCATTCGTGATAATGTGGTCATCCATGAAGGTGAACTTGCGTCTCTGAAACGTTTTAAAGATGATGTCAAAGAAGTGGCAGCGGGATATGAATGCGGAATGTCTCTTGAAAAATATAACGATATTAAAGAAGGCGATCAATTAGAAGTCTTCGTTATGGAAGAAGTTCCAAGATAGAAAGGAATTATATGAGAAAAAACAGTATTAAAAATACCCGTATTAACGGGGAAGTTCAGCGTGAATTGAGCCGGATCATTTCGAGAGAAATCAAAGATCCGCGCATTTCGCCGCTGACCTCCGTGGTGGCGGTGGAAGTGGCTCCGGATTTAAAGAGCTGTAAAGCCTATATCAGTGTTTTCGGCGATGAGACCGCTCAGAAAGCTACGCTGGAAGGTTTAAACAGTGCGATGGGATATATTCGTAAAGAATTGGCCCATTCGGTGAATTTGAGAAATACACCGGCCATTACCTTTATTATGGATCAGTCCATCGAATACGGTGTCAATATGTCAAAAATGATTTCCGAAGTCAATAAAGATTTGAAAGAGGAAGATGAGGATGAAGAGCTTTCTTGAAAATCAGATCATGGGGAGCCGGACGGTTGCCATTGCAGGTCATACCCGGCCGGATGGTGACTGTGTCGGTTCCTGCATGGGACTTTACAACTATATCTTAGAAAATTACCCGGATATTTCAGTGGATGTTTATCTGGAACCTATTGCGGAAAGTTACAAATTGGTGAGACGCACGGAGGAGATTAAACAACCGGGAAGAGAACCAAGGGTGTATGATTTGTTTATCTGTCTGGATACGAGTCAGAAGGACCGTATGACACAGGGCGCCGAGTTTTATTTTGACATGGCAAAAACGACTATCAATGTTGATCACCATGTGAGTAATACAAAATTTGCTGAGGCGAATCATGTTGTGCCGGAGGCCAGTTCAGCCAGTGAAGTGGTCTATGATTTACTGGATAAAGACAAAATCGGCCTGGCTTCTGCAGAAGCTCTGTACATGGGGATTATCTGTGATTCAGGGGTATTTAAATATTCCAGTACCAGTGAGCATACTATGCGGATTGCCGGACACTTGATGAGCATCGGTGTGGACTGCAGCCGTTTTATTGACGAAGTTTTCTATGAACGTACCTACACCCAGGCCCGGTTGATGGGACAGGCTTTGTTAAATAGTGTCTGTGTCTTTGGCGGACGTTGTATATATACGGTAGTTGATCGGGAAATGTTTGAACGGTTCGGTGCGGATCACAATGACTTAGAAGGTATTGTGGAGCAGCTTCGACTGACAAAGGGTGTTGAGGTGGCGGTCCTTATTTCTGAGACGGAAGAAGGGACAAGTAAATTCAGTTTCCGTTCCAAACGTTTTGTGGATGTCAACAAAGTGGCGGCTGTTTTTGGCGGCGGAGGACATGTCCGGGCAGCGGGCTGTACGGTTCAGGGAAATTGGAAAGAGCCTTTGAAAACATTTTTAGAAGCGATAGAAGGGCAGCTTGAAGCAGATGTATAACGGAATTATTAACATCTATAAAGAAGCTGGTTTCACATCGCATGATGTGGTGGCCAGGCTTCGGGGCATATTAAAACAAAAGAAAATCGGACATACAGGAACATTGGATCCGGAGGCGGTCGGCGTTCTTCCGGTCTGCCTTGGCAAAGGAACGAAGGTCTGCGATCTGCTGACGGACAAGGATAAGGTCTATGAAACGGTTATGCGCCTTGGTGTGGTGACGGATACTCAGGATATGACGGGGAAGATTCTGAAAGAGTCACCGGTCAAGGTGACGAGAGAGACTCTGGAAGGAGTTCTGGAACAGTTTCGCGGGGATTATGACCAGATTCCGCCGATGTATTCGGCGTTGAAGGTTCAGGGGAAAAAGTTATATGAACTGGCCCGGGAAGGTCAGGTGATCGAGCGGAAAGCCCGGCGTGTGCACATATTGGAGCTGGACTTGCTGGAGATTGAGGCGGATGGGATTCACGTACATATGCGTGTGCATTGTTCCAAAGGGACCTATATCCGGACCTTGTGCCATGACATCGGTGAGCAGCTTGGCTGTGGTGGAGCTATGGAGAAACTTACACGAACCCGGGTCGGCGTCTTTAAAATAGAGGATGCCATGACCTTGGCTCAGGTAGAAACCTGCGCTCAGAATCAGCAGATGGATTCCATTATCCGTTCAATTGACAGTATGTTTACCATGTGGCCTGCGGGAAGAACCAATGCATCGGTTGACCGTTTGTTGTATAATGGAAATATGCTTTATAGGGAGGACCTGATTTTGGAGAGCTGCGGAGGGAATGGCGCAGAAAAAATCTCCGGAGTCGGGAAAGAGCCGGAATCCGGCGAAAAAATCCGGGTTTACGACAGTAAGGGACAGTTTTGTGCGATCTATGTATATGACGGACGGCACAGAATGTTTAAAAACGAAAAAATGTTTGTGTAATCGGTAGGAGATTCGGCATGATTTATATTACAGGAACAAGAGATATACATTTGGAAAATACGGCGGTGGCTCTGGGAAAGTTTGACGGCCTGCACCGGGGACACCAGATTTTGATAGAGAAAATAAAACAGCATAAGGCAGAAGGGCTTCAGGCGGTGATGTTTACCTTTGATTTTCATCCGGCCTCCCTTTTGTCAAATAGACCGCTGGATTTAATCTTTACCCGTGAGGAACGGATTAAATGGGCGGAAAAGATGGGTATTGATGTGCTGATTGAATTTCCTTTTACGAAGGAGACTTCTGGAATTGAGGCGGAGGATTTTGTAAAGGATGTTCTTGTGGATGGCCTTGGCGCCAAAGTCATTGTCTCTGGCAGCGATTTCCATTTTGGGCATGAGCGCCGGGGAAATGTGGAGATGCTGAGAGAACTCGGAAAGGAAATGGGATTTACGGCGGATGTCTGTCAGAAGCTTCAGATTGAGGCTCCGATTTATGAGGATGGACAGTTTACGGGACGGAAGGAATTCCGGGATATAAGCAGCACGCTTATTCGTGAGGCTATTCGCCGGGGGGATATGGAGTTTGCCGCAGAAATGCTCGGAGCGCCATTTGCTGTGTCCGGGGAAGTTGTTCATGGCCGTCAGCTTGGCCGGAAACTTGGTATGCCAACGGCAAATGTGCTGCCGCCGATGCATAAGATCATGCCGCCAAACGGCGTTTATTCTTCTCGGACCATTGTCGGTGATTATGTGTACCATTCAGTGACAAATATCGGCTTTAATCCGACAGTGGCAGATAACAACAGCAAGCGGATGGAAACCTATGTTTATGATTTTTCCGGAAGTTTGTATGGTGAAGAGATTGAAGTTCAGCTCTTCCGTTTTGAACGTCCGGAGATGAAATTTGACGGTGTGGACGCGCTGAAAAACCAGATTCATAAGGATAAGGCAGGAACCATGGAATATTTTGGAACCCATCCGGATTTATAAGACTATAAAACCCTCAAACAGACGGCATTCAGCAATCAGTGTGCTTTTGTTTGAGGGTTTTGTTTTTGCAGAGCTATTTACTTTTATTTTTGTTTCAAATATAATAAAAAGAGAACGAAAGAAAAAATAAATAAATTACCAAAGAAGATTCCACCCAATGAACAAAGGACAGAGAATATGAACGATAAAAAATAAGGAGAGATACATATGGGTATTATTAAAACATGGGAGGAACTGGAGATCACAGATGATTTCCTCTTTGGAAAGGTAATGAGGAATCCGGAAATCTGCAAGCGGACAATAGAAGCGATTTTAAACATTGAGGTTGACCACATTGATTATCCGGAAGAACAAAAAATCATACCCATTCGGGCATACCGTATGTCAGATGCTTCGCATGGGCGCGCTTCGTCAGGCTTCGCGCGATAAGGTATCAATATGACGGCGGACGCAAAAAGCGTTCGTTTGGATGTTTATGTCAAGGATGCGGCCAATACGGTTTATAATATTGAGATGCAGCCGACAAAGCGGGGACATTTGCCGAAACGCAGCCGTTATTACCAGGGAATGATCGATTTAGAACTTATCGAAAAAGGCGAACTTTATGATAAATTGAAACGCAGCTATGTTATATTTATATGTCAATTCGATTTGTTTGGTAAAAATCGTTGTATTTACACTTTTGAAAATCGCTGTATAGAGGACATGGATGTCGCATTAGGCGATGAGACAGTTAAAGTATTTCTTAATTCCAAAGGGGATATGGAGCAAATTGACCAAAATCTTAAAGCTTTCTTGATGTATGTGAATAACCATGACGTTGAAAACGAGAATGATTTTGTTGATATGATTAAGCGCGAAGTGGCTCAAATTAAGGCAAATAAGGAATGGAGGCGAGAATATATGACATTATTTATGCGGCTTCAGGAAAATTTGGAAGAGGGACGTAAAGAAGGGCGCAAGGAGGGCCTAAGGGAAGGTCTAAGAGAAGGACGGAATGAAGGCGAGACAATAAAAGTGATTTCTCAGATCAGAAAGAAATTAGCCAGAAATATTTCGGAAGAGGATATGGCGGATATGCTGGAAGAAGAATTAGAATATATTAGAAAAATAGTGAAGCTTGTTCAGGATAATCCGGAACTAAGCGATGAGCAGATTTTTTACGAACTGAGGAAATAGGCTGAGTGCCAGATAGGAGACGTTCCTTGACAAGCAACTATCCTATTGGTATAATGGGATTGATATTAGGAGGAACTAACCATGGTTAAAATTACATTGAACGTGGAGGGCATGGCCTGCCAGATGTGTGAGGCACACATTAATGATGCGGTGCGTCGGGATTTTAAGGTGAAAAAAGTGACATCATCCCATCGTAAAAATACGACGGAGATTATTGCTGAGGAAGCGCTTGATGAAGAAGCATTAAAAGCGGCTATTGATGCAACGGGCTACAGTGTTACCGGTATAAAAACAGAGCCTTATGAGAAGAAAGGATTTTCTTTGTTTCGAAAATAAGGAGAAATTTAATAAATGTTGCATTTGCAACGGACATGTTGATTAAATATGATACAATAAAAAGGGAATGGTGTTGGTGCCATTCTCTTTTTGTTAAGTAATAATTATTGGAAATTACATATAACCTGTTTTTTTTACAAGTTTAAAACCCATTAAAACCCATTAAAACAGTATGATTATATACATGTATTTGATTACAAAGGAGGGAATAAAACTTATAATGAACAAGGAGGAAATAGATAAACTAAAACTAATTAAATCCATACATGTGATGACGCATATTCCTATCCATGTGTTTGATGAAAATTTTAATCTGGAAAGCTGTTATGCATCGGAACGTGCTGCTGTTATGCCTTATGATTTTTCTAAATATTATGACAAAGAGAAGAGAAAATCATTTCTGTTTTCCGGTATATTGGATGAAAACTTTCTGACATATACTTATCCGGGAACTATTTTGATTATCGGTCCTTTCTCCATCGGATATTTAACCGATGAAATGATTCGCGAGAGAATTCAAAAAGTTACAAAGGATGGAAATCGATGGAAACAATATCATGAGTATCTTTCACTTTTGCCGGTGATAGCTCTGGGAGACATCCGGGATTTCCTCACCCATTTAAATTATGTATTTAAAAATGATATTGAGTGTCCTTATTCCGAAGAACTATATAGGCAGGTCCGGGAAAACCGGATCAGTATTGAAAAGAATTTCGATTGTGACCGGAGAATATTTCAATCGGATCTATATGAATATTTATATGAACAGAAGTTTTTAGAGGTTGTTCAGAAGGGGGATGCAGAACAGCTCAAAGAAATCTTGGTAAAAACCGGAGGCAGTATTATTCCGGCCAGTTCTTCGGAAGACACGCTGCGCTCTGAAAAGAACTATACGATTATCGTTTTGGAAAAGCTGTCTTCACAGGTCATCCAGATTGGATTTGAAATTTCGGAGGCCTACAGATGTCGGGATTATTATATGAAGAAACTTGAAGAAAAGCGGACATTGGAAGAAGTGCTGCGTGTCAGAGACTGTGCTATTATCCATTTTACGGAAATGATGAGCCAATTTGCCTGTATTAGCTGTTCCCCTTTAATTAAATCAATTATACAGTATATTGACCTGAATTTATATTCTTCCATGAAAGTACGGGATATTGTTAAAACCTTCTATATTTCGGAAACATCGCTGCGTTCCAGGTTTAAGGCGGAAATGGGAATCAATATCATCGAATATATTCAAAAACGTAAAACTGATGAAGCAAAGCTGCTGCTGAAAGCGGGACTATCTCCGCTGGAAGTTTCATTAGATTTACATTATTATGATTATTCTCATTTTTATAGAACTTTTAAAAAATTTGCCGGGATGACGCCAAAAAACTATCAAATAACCAGTCAGAGTTGACAGTCGCTGAAATTATTCAGGCGGTGAAAGATATGAAGAAGAAGGTGCTGGACGGCCATTGGACGTCCAGCACCTTTACATATCCCAATAAGAAGGCATACCGGGATTTTTTTATTCCACTTTCATCATCCGATACCCCACCCCAATGTGGGTTTGGATATACTGTGGAGAATCCGGTGTTGGCTCCAGTTTTTTTCTCAGCGTTGCCATAAAGACGCGGAGAGAGGCAATATCATTATCCCAGCTCCGTCCCCAGATATTTTGTGTAATAAAAGTATGCGTCAACACTTTTCCTACATTTTTGGACAGCAGACACAGCAGCTTATATTCAATCGGTGTCAGATGCAGCTCCTGGTCATCCAGATACGCACATCCACCGGCATAGTCTACCTTCAGTTTTCCATTGACAAAGACAGAACTGGCTGCCAGTATCTCTGCTGTCATATAAGAAAGTCTTCTTTGAGTAACCCGAAGTCGTGCCAGTAGTTCTTCTACGGAAAAAGGCTTTGTCAGGTAATCATCAGCTCCTGCATCCAGTGCTGCAATCTTATCATTATCTTCACTGCGGGCGCTGATAACGATAATCGGCAGATTTGACCACGAACGGATATTCTGGATGACCTGTACGCCGTCCATATCCGGCAATCCGAGATCAAGCAGGATAATATCCGGATTATGGGAGGACGCCTCCAAAACAGCAGCTCCGCCATTCGCTGCGACCAAATAGCGATAATCATTGGTTTTTAATGTCGTTGTAATCAGGTTGCGTACCGGAGGATCATCCTCCACAACCAATATTAAGGGCTTATTCATGTAATTCAACCTCCCCTGCCGGTAATGTAAATGTAAAGACGGTTCCTTTCGGGTCACGATCGGTCACCCAGATAGTTCCTCCGTGAGCAGTAACAATGGATTTGCACAGCGAGAGGCCCAAACCGAGACTTCTTCGGCTGTCTGCGATTTTGTTGGCTCCGCTGTAAAACATATCAAAAATATGTGGCTTTTGGTCATCAGGAATACCGGGACCGTCGTCAGAAACAGAAACAAGGACTTGCCGTGCCGCATTGTTTTTCTCGGTGTGAACCTCTATCACAGACCCGGCCGGTGTATACTTGATAGCATTATCCAGCAAATTGATGATAACCTGGACGATCAGTTTGGCATCAATGCTTGCAAGAATAAAATCCTCGGAGGAACTGACACGGATGGTGTGTTCCTTACTTTTGCGATTGATGTGCCGCAGAGCCTCAGCAACTACCTCGTCCATCAATTCCATGGACTGTGTCAGGTGAACCTGTCCGCCTTCAATCCTGGTAATAGCCAGCAAATTCTCTACCAGGTTGATCAACCACATGGAATCGTCATAAATATCTGTAAACGTTCGTTTTTTCGTGTCATCGTCCATTTTTTGATAGTTAGCCAGCAGGTTGTCAGCGTTTCCGGAAATGGACGTAAGCGGTGTGCGCAGATCATGCGAAATGGCACGAAGAAGGTTTGCACGAAGCTGCTCATTTTTAGCCAGAATAGCAGCTTCCTCTTTTTCACGGGCATTTTTAATATTCTCTAATGCCAGAGCGCATTCGCCAAGAATCGACAACAGGACGCTGTTTTCAAAAGAATCCAGTGGGATGTCATTCATTGCGACTCCTACAACGCCGTAAACTTGACTGTTGACCCGGATGGCCAGATACAGACATTTGGCGCTGGATAACGTGTCGGTGGTAGCTCCGGCATGCTTATTGTTCCGCAGCACCCATGCTGCGACCGCTTCCTCATTTTCGGAAACCAATTCGCACTGATCACTGTCAGGCGTCCGGAAGATACTGGGAGAATCAAGCGTCTGTCCGTTTGCCAGGTAAATCACAAGATCTTTTTGCAGCAATTTCAGGAGCTGTTCTGCAGTAGCTTTTACGACGGCCTGCTCATCTGTTTCCCGTTGCAGAAGTTGATTCGTTTCAAACAAAATCTCTGTCCGATAAGCGGCATTAGCAGATTGCTTTGCGTTATTTTTCAAACGTGTTGCAAGCGACCCGGTCAACAACGCCACCATAAACATGATCGGAAAAGTCACCAGGTAATTCGGATTGCTAAAGCGAAAGGTGAAGCGCGGTACGGTAAAGAAGAAATTAAACACCAACACGCTTACAACAGACGCTGCAGTCCCACAAAAGCGGCTCGTTGTGATGACGGAGATGACCAGAACGCCGAAAATATAGACAGACACGATATTTGCCTCAGAAAAGCCCATCGTGTAAAATACATACCCGACCAGAGTGGAAGCCAGCAGAACAAGAATACTCTTTGCCAGATCGCGAACCGGCACAGCGGTTACATGAAACGTGTTATTTCTGTGCTTTTGGCTGACAGCCCCGGAACTTGTGTCCGGGATTACATGAATATCCAGATTAGGCGCATTGGCGATCAGCCGCTCCGTCAGTGTCGGCTTACTGAATATGCTTTTTCTCGTGGCCGTACTCCGCCCGATCACGATTTTGGAGACCCCGGAAAGCCTTGCAAATTCCGCAATCTGATAAGGAACATCCTCTCCGTAGACAGTCTCTATATGTGCGCCAAGCTGTACTGCTAACCGGATGTTATCCCGCAATCGTTTCTTGTCATCTTCACTCATTTCAGTAGTGGTTCCCGTTTCCACGAAGAGGGCGGTAAAGTTTCCGCGGAATGCCCGTGCCATTCTCGCAGCGGTGCGGATGATCTTTGCATTGGATGGAGAGGAAGAGAGGCACACCAGAATATGCTCATCGGTGTGATAATCGCCCCGGCTCTGGATCCTGGCGCTTTCCGTCAGCAGATTGACCCGATCCGCACAGCGGCGTAAGGCAACTTCCCTCAAAGCGGTTAGATTTTCAACGGTAAAAAAGTTGAGCGTTGCCCGAGCTGCCTGATCTTCCTGATAGATATTTCCGCTTGCCATACGCTCCAGAAGTTCGGTCGGTTCGAGATCCACCAGTTCCACCTGATCCGCCTGGTCAAATACAGAATCCGGAATACGTTCCCTCACCAAAATACCGGTAATGGAAGCCACAGTATCATTTAAACTCTCAATATGCTGGACGTTGACAGTGGTATAGACATCGATCCCGGCGTTCAAAAGTTCCTGCACATCCTGATAACGCTTGGCATGACGGCTGCCTTCCGCATTGGTATGGGCCAGTTCATCTACCAGGATCAATTGCGGTTTCCGCTTCAAAGCGCTGTCAATATCAAATTCCCGGAGTGACATCTCGCCATAAAGCACTCGTTTCACAGGAAGCTGCTCGATACCGTCCAGCAGAGCCGTTGTCTGCGGTCTGGAATGGGGCTCTATATACCCGGCCACCACCTCGGTTCCATTCGCTTTTGCCTGATGCGCTGCCTGCAGCATGGCATAGGTTTTTCCTACGCCGGCGGCATAGCCAAAGAAAATTTTCAGTTTGCCTCTTTTTTTACTTTCTGTATCATTTCGGATTGCTTTTAAAAGCTGATCTGGATCTTGCCTCGACATTTCCATTTGCATTCCTCCTTGCCATCATATTATATCACGTCGTACCGATAATTCCTATTTATCTTCCAAGTCCTCCATAAAACAACCGGCAAAAGCGGATGCAGCTTCCCCAATCCATAACACCTTCTGCGAGACATGTCCATCAACAATTGGTTCAATGGGCAGTCCGCCATATTTCATCATGACAGGCGTATGATCCAAAGAAACCATTTTGGAATTATACTGCATGCGAGCAGGAATTTCAGCATTCTCCGGTAAAAAGATCACATCAAATTTTTCGGCGGAGAGATCTTTCAGCAATTCTTCCTCTGATCCGCAAAAAATACAAACAGATATATCCGGATACAATTTGGAGTATCGATCCAGGACGTCGGCAATGCTGTCAGCAACCATTGGGTTACAAAATCCAAGCCGCAAGGTATTCTCGCCGGATGAGAGCCGCAGTTCCTGCCTGTGACGGTTCGATTCAAGAAAGCGATCCAGCTTTTTCATTAGAAACCAGCCAAAAGCAAACATTGCTGCCGCCGCCGCAAGCAATAGAACATCCTGCATAGTCTCACCTCCCTAATATCAAATACGGAAGCATTTCTGAATATCTCTGTTTTGGCCAAGTACCAGCATCGTACTCCTGGATTCCAGCACCATATCCGGAGTAATAGACAGCTCCAGCTTTCCGCTTTTTTTGACCCCCATAATGTTAATGTTGTATTTCTTACGAATATCAATCTGTCCAATGGTTCGTCCGGCCCAATCTTCCGGAACCGGTATTTCAAAGATAGCGTGTTCCTCATCCAGCTCTATGTAATCTAAAATATGGTCGGCGCTGTAACGGATGGCTGTCCATTTGGCAAGCTGCTTTTCAGGATAGACCACCTCGTCTGCACCGTTGCGCAGAAGGAACTTTGCCTGTACATCTCTGGCTGCCCTGGATACCACCAGTTTTGCACCAAGCTCTTTGAGCAGGGATGTGGTTTCCAGAGAACTTTGAAAATCATTTCCAATGGCCACGATACATACATCGTAATTTCGGATTCCCAGAGACTCCAGAAAAGCAGCGTTGGTGCTGTCGCCAATCTGTGCATTTGTTACATAAGGCAGTACTGCGTCTATTCGCTCTTCCACATGGTCTACTGCCATAACCTGATGATTCAGCTCGTTCAAATGCATAGCAATATGTCGGCCAAATCGTCCTAATCCAATTAAAAGTATGGATTTCATCATATTCCATCCTCCTTTATCCAACCGTTATTTTTTCCAGCGGAAGTTTTGCCGCTTGCTTTTGTGTCCCGGACAATGCGGCAAAGATCAATGTCAGACCGCCGACTCTGCCGAAGAACATGAGCAGGATCAGGATCACTCTGGACAATATGCCAAGACCGGGCGTAATTCCTAAAGATAAGCCAACCGTGCCTACTGCAGAGGCAGCTTCAAACAGACAGGTGAGCATAGGAAGGTCCTCCGCCATACTGATGGTCAGCCCGCCAAAGAAAAACAACACAATGTATAAAACCCCAATTGTGGCGGCGTTTTTGACCATACCATCGTCGATTCTCCGTCCGAAAAAATGCGTATATTCTTTTCTGCGGAAGGTGGAGAGAGCCGTGGCGAATAGCACTGCAATGGTAGTGGTTTTCATGCCGCCCGCAGTAGAGCCGGGACTGCCGCCGATCAGCATCAACAGGATGATAACGGTTTGTCCCGATTCCCGCAGGGAAGTCAGATCTGCTGTATTAAAGCCGGCTGTTCGTGGTGTTACGGACTGAAAGAGGGAACACAAAATACGCTTATCCGGCTGCAAAGCGGAAAATTCAAAAAAGTAAAAGTAAATCGCAGGAACGATTAGTAAAACGGCTGTTGTGCAGAGAATTACTTTGCTCTGCATCCGATATTTGTGCCAATGCCATTTGTTTGACCGAAAATCGTCCCAGGTCAGAAAGCCGATGCCGCCGATTACGATCAAAGCCATAATGATCAGATTAATGACCGGCTGTGAGGCGTAGCTGGCCAGAGAAGAAAAGACCTCCCTTGATCCCATCAGATCGAAACCCGCATTGCAAAAGGCAGATACAGAATGAAACAGTGCCATCCAAAGTCCCTTTACACCAAAGTCCCGGCAAAACACAGGCACCATGATGATGGTTCCCAACAGCTCGATTGCCAGCGTTGTCTTGATAATGAAATTCGTCAGCCGTACAATCCCGCCTACTTTTGGCGCAGCAATGGCTTCCTGCATGGTGCTGCGCTGCATTAAAGAGATTTTCCTGCCGGAGATCATAGCAAAAGAGGCCGCCACGGTAATCACACCCAGTCCTCCGATTTGGATTAAAAACAAAATCACAACCTGACCAAAGGCTGACCAGTAGGTTGCGGTATCATGCAGGACAAGGCCTGTGACACAAACCGCCGAGGTGGATGTAAACAAAGCATCCAAAAACGGCGTTACTGTTCCCTCACGATTGGAAACCGGCAGCATCAAAAAAACGGTTCCCAGAAGAATCACGCACAAGAAACCAAGTATAATGATCTGAAACGATGTCAGCTTTTTTTTCTTATGCGGTAGAACAACGTACTCATCCATACAGTACTCCTTTACACTTCTTTATTTGGCCTTTATCATACGCCTCATCCGATAAAGAAAGTAAAAGGATATTGATATCCGCATTAAGGCGGCATAAAGATTCTGGTCTTCTTAGACACTGCCTGTATAATGGCGGCTATGTTCATCTCATCCTTTCAAAATGCCATCCAGCATCAGGTTCACTTTAAGAACATTTACCGTTTCTTCCCCGAATACTCCGAGAAACCGTCCACGGGTGCATTTTTCGATGATCGTCCGCACTTCATCCTCTGTCATATCGTTTGCCTTTGCAATTCGAGCCACCTGATATTCTGCAGCAGCGGGAGAAATATGGGGGTCAAGGCCGCTGCCGGAGCAGGTGACCAGATCGACAGGAATCGCAGTTTCGTCCATATCAGGGTTAGCTGCCCGCAGCTTTTCTATCCGTTCTGCAACCAGTTCTCCATACTCCTTGCTGGCGGGAGAGAGATTGGAAGGCCCTGCGTACATCAGAAGGTTTCCGTTCTCATCCTTGTAAGTAGAAACATCAATATTCATGATTCGCCCCCACATATGGGCATCATCGGAATACTGTTGGCCCAGAAGTTCGCAGCCATACTTTTTGCCGTTCACTTCAATGATGCTGCCATTTGCTCTGTCCGGGAAAAAGAGCTGCGCCAATCCCGTAACAGCGCCAGTATAGAGAATGCCGCACACAACCGAGAAAAGCAAAAAGATTGTCAGAGCCTTCGGCAGAATTGATTTTACCATTTTCATAATTTTGTGCCTCCTTTTAGACTAAGCCGGTTAAAACCAGCAGAACATCGATCAGCTTTATAAAAATGAACGGTGCGATCAGACCGCCCAGTCCATAAATCAGCAGATTTCGGGAAAGCAGTTTTCCTGCGGAAACCTCACGATATTTCACACCCTTTAACGCAAGCGGGATCAGGGCAATAATAATCAGCGCATTGTAGATGATCGCGGAAAGCACTGCGCTCTGTGAGGAATGAAGCCCCATAATATTCAAAGCAGAAAGCTGTGGATATAATCCCATAAACAGTGCCGGAATGATGGCAAAATATTTTGCCACATCATTTGCAATGGAAAAGGTTGTCAGGCTTCCCCGGGTCATCAGAAGCTGCTTGCCTATACGAACAATTTCAATCAGTTTGGTTGGGGAAGAGTCCAGGTCCACCATATTTCCAGCCTCTTTGGCCGCCTGGGTGCCGCTGTTCATGGCCACCGCCACATCAGCCTGGGCCAGTGCGGGAGCGTCATTGGTTCCATCGCCGGTCATGGCCACCAGATGTCCTCTGGCCTGAAAGTCCCGGATCATGGCAAGCTTACCTTCCGGTGTTGCTTCTGCCAGAAAATCATCTACGCCGGCCTCTGCGGCAATAGCCGCTGCGGTAATGGGATTATCACCGGTAATCATGATAGTTTTGATACCCATTTTCCGCAAGTCAGCAAATTTTTCTTTGACACCCTGCTTGATAATATCCTTCAGATAGATCACGCCGAGTATTTTGTGGTTCTTCGCTACCACAAGGGGAGTACCGCCTTTAGAAGCGATAGACTTGACAACATTGTCGCATTCCTCAGAATACATACCTCCCGCACGGACGACATATGCCTGCATGGCATCTGCCGCACCTTTGCGGATTTCGTTTCCGTCAAAGTCAACGCCGCTCATACGGGTCACGGCGGTAAACGGAATAAACTGCATTCCCTTGTCCTGAAGGCTTCTGCCTCGGATTCCGAATTGCTCCTTTGCCAAAACCACAATACTTCTGCCTTCCGGCGTTTCATCTGCCAGAGAAGAAAGCTGTGCGGCGTCCGCCAGTTCTTCGATACGGGCGCCATCTATCGGGATGAATTCTGAAGCCTGACGATTGCCTAAAGTGATGGTTCCGGTTTTATCCAGCATCAGAATATCCACGTCGCCGGCTGCTTCAATGGCTCTGCCGCTCATGGCCAGAACATTGGCCTGATTGAGTCTTAACATACCTGCGATGCCGATAGCAGAGAGCAGAGCGCCGATGGTAGTGGGCGCAAGGCAGACGAGGAGAGCGGCCAGCGTGGTTACAGATGTAGGGTTCTCTATGCCCGCCAGTTTTGCGGAAAAAATTGAATAGGTATAAAGGGATACTGTTACCAAGATAAAGATAATGGACAGCGCTATCAGGAAAATCTGCAATGCGATCTCATTGGGCGTTTTTTTTCTCGCTGCGCCCTCAACCATAGCGATCATCTTATCCAGAAAACTTTCTCCAGCCTCGCTGGTCACTTGGACCACGATCCAGTCGGACAGGACGGTTGTCCCTCCGGTCACGGCGCTTCGATCACCGCCTGCTTCCCGGATCACCGGAGCGGATTCACCGGTGATGGCGCTTTCATCCACGGAGGCCGCACCCTCAATAATTTCTCCATCGGCCGGAATTTGCTCACCAGCCTTTACGATGACCAGTTCGCCCTTTTTCAGCCTCGCAGAGGGAACAACCGTGATATTGTTCTTTTGTTCAGCGGAGGGAATCTTATGCGCGTCTACATCCTTTCGGGAGGCTCGCAGGGAATCGGCCTGGGCCTTACCTCTGCCCTCGGCAATCGCTTCCGCAAAATTGGCAAATAAAACCGTAAACCAGAGGATTATGGCAATTGCCAAAGTAAAACCGCTGGGAGCATCTTTTATGCCAAAGAGCGATACGACCCACAGAACACTGGTCAGGATCGCGGAAACGAACACCAGAAACATGACCGGATTTCCGGCCTGTATTTTTGGATTTAACTTGATAAACGAATCTTTAATTGCTCTGAAAAACATCTTTCGATCAGCAAAGGTATTTTTTTGTTTTATACTCATAAACAGCGCCTCCTTTACAGGGTACTGCCGAAGAACTCAGCGAGCGGGCCAAGAGCCAGCGCCGGGAAAAAGCTGAGTGCACCGATCAGCAGTACGACAAAAATCAACAGGAATACGAACATGGCGTTTGTAGTGGACAGTGTACCGGCGGTTGTGGCAATTTTCTTCTTTCCGGCCAGACTTCCGGCAATGGCCAGCGTACCGACGACGGGTAAAAATCTTACAAACAGCATGACAAGACCAATGCTGATATTTAAAAATACGGTGTTGGCGTTAAAGCCAGCAAAAGCCGAACCATTGTTGCCTCCGGTCGAACTGTAGGCGTACAGCATTTCCGAAAAACCATGGGCTCCTCCGTTGTTTAGACTATCCATCACAGAGGGCACCACAGCAGCAATGCCGCTTCCGACCAAAATTCCGATCGGCGTAGCCAGACAAACCAATACCGCCCATTTCATCTCAAATGGCTCAATTTTTTTACCCAGAAATTCTGGCGTCCTGCCCACCATCAGTCCGGCAATAAATACCGTCAGGATGGCAAAGTCCAGCATTCCATACAGGCCGCAGCCGGTACCGCCGAAGATCACCTCTCCAAGCTGCATCAACAGCATGGTTATCATTCCGCCAAGAGGCGTATAGCTGTCGTGCATGGAATTGACAGATCCGTTGGAAGCTGCGGTGGTAAATGCCGCCCAGGCCGAAGAAGTTGCAATACCAAAACGGGTTTCTTTTCCTTCCATATTTCCTCCGGCCTGGCAGGTCTCGGTCATATTTACGGCGCCGTTTTGTGCAAGCTGCACCGTACCGGTCTGTTCGCTGACAGCGATACATCCGAGAGCGATGCACAGGCAGATAAACATTGCGGCAAATATGGCTCCACCTTGCTTTTTATTTTTTACTGCAGAGCCGAAGGTGAAGCAAAGCGCAGCTGGGATCAGCAAGATGGAGATCATCTCGATCAGATTAGTAAATGCGTTGGGGTTTTCCAGAGGGTGCGCGGAGTTCACGCCCATGAAGCCGCCGCCGTTGGTACCCGATTGTTTAATGGCAACCTGACTTGCCGCAGGGCCCATAGGAACGAATTGTTCTGTCACAATCTCCGCATCCGGAACAAGGACGCCGTCGGCCATAACCGTTCCCGTTTTCTCGTCAATCACTGCGTCTTCCAATATCTCGCCGTCTGCGCTGACTGCAACAGGCTCCACCAGCGATACGGTTTCCGAACCCTTCAGATTCTGGATCACACCGCCGCCCACCAGCAGCAGAGAAATCACAAGATTCAGCGGAATCAGAATGTGGATAATGATACGGGTCAGATCGACCCAAAAGCTGCCAAGACCAGAAGTTTTTACTTTGATAAAACCACGGATCAGAGCAAACAGGACGGCTATGCCCGTTGCAGCAGAAACAAAGTTTTGAACCGTAAGGCCAAGAGCCTGGGTCAGATAACTTAATGTAGATTCGCCGGAATAGGCCTGCCAGTTGGTATTGGTCACAAAACTGGAAGCGGTATTAAAAGACAAATCCCGTTTCACACCGGAAAGTCCCTGGGGATTGCCGGGAAGAAATCCCTGAAGGATTTGGAGCAGGAACAAAAATACCAACCCAATACCTGAAAAGATCAGTACGCTGACTGCGTACTTTTTCCAGTTCATTTGTTCTTCCTTGTCGACCCTCATTATTTTGTAAACCAGATTCTCGCACGGAGTAAGAATTTTGGATAAAAATGTTTTTTCGCCAAACATTACTTTTTTTATGTAAGCGCCAAGCGGTATCGCTAACGCTGCCAGAATGGCAAGGTACAGAACATACTGTATAATAGCCGTCATACCTGTTCATCTCCCTTCATTAAAATATATACATACCACAGCAGCATTGCCGCCGCGCATATGCCGATGATAACGATCATGATTTGCATACATTTTTCCTCCTTTTCTGAACGCTGATCGCATAATATCCTTTTTCCTTTAAAAATAGCGTTAGGCATTTATTATCGGTTTAAAAAACAGATAAAGATTATAAGAAACCAAAAAACCACGCTATGGGCAGCGCAATGACGGTTGTGCTGACGCAGACACAGATTAAAACAAATATTGGCATTCCGACAAAAATGGAAAGGAAGCCAAGAAACGGATGCTTCCAAAAAAATTGCGCCGTCCTTAAATCAAATTCCCGTTCATATTTTTGAATGGTTTGTAAAATGGTCATGTCTTTTCGCCTCGTTTTCATTGTGTGGCATAAGCATACAGCAAGGAAAATTAAAAAGGGAAAAGTGTATGAAGTTTGGTGTTAAAAGGTTATAAATTTTGCAATGATCGGATTAGAGTTGACAAATGCCAGTGATCATGATAGTATGTAAACAGTGTTAGCGAACACTGTTTACAAAAAGGAGGGACATATGCCGAAGGATAAAACGGATACTCATGAAAAAATTATTCAGGCGGCGAAAGAGGAATTTATGGAGAAAGGCTTTGAGCAGGCTTCCATGCGAAGTATCGCTGGTAAAATCGGTATGAGTGCGGCCGGACTGTATCGACATTTTCAGGATAAGGAAGCGCTTTTTGACGCGCTTGTGGAACCGGCGCTCCAAGTCTGGTATCAGTGGGCTGGAATGCGTAAAGCGATGGATTATGAATTCCTCGATGAAAATTCCCTGGATAAAATGTGGGACGGCGAGGGGGAAAACGGATTGATTTTCAATGTGGTTTATCCGGAGTTTGACGCCTTCAAGCTGCTGATCTGTCGTTCCGAGGGAACAAGGCATGCCTCTTTTTTACATGATATGGTCATGCTGCAGCAGAAGGAAACGATGCTTTTTATGGAAGCGGCCAGAAAAAAGGGACTTTCGGTGAAACCGATCAAAGAGGAGGAACTGCATTTGCTGCTTACAGCCTATGTCGGCGCCCTTTTTGAAGTAGTCGTTCATGATTTTCCCCAGGAGGAGGCCAGGCATTATTTGAAGACCTTTCAGGCCTTTTTTTATCCTGGATGGCGAGAAGTTTTGGGGCTGTAGAATGTGAAAGGGATTTATGAATAGAGTTTCGTTGTCGGAACTCTATTTTAATCCAGGATGGTTAGATAAAACTAACGGAGGTGGAGTGAATGAATAAGAAAAAGGAAAATCCAATCCGGGTCCTTTTTATGTTTGCCGGAGAAGAGACGGGCAAGATGACGCTTTCTGTCATTCTTGCAGTTTTAGGTGAATTATTTGGAATGCTGCCCTTTCTGGCGGCGGCCATGCTGGCGAATGAGGTGTATTTGGGTACAGCTGCGATGAACAGGACTCTTTTATGGGCTGGCGGCGCAGCTTTGGGCATTGTCATGCGTACGCTGTTCTGCACCTTGTCTTCGGCCAGAAGTCATAAAATTGCTTTTACGATTTTGAGAAATATGCGCCGGGCGATAGCGGATAAGATGCGGCGGGTGCCGATGGGAAGGATGCTGGAAACGCCGTCCGGCGTATATAAAACATTGATTGTCGATAATGTGGGTAAACTGGAAGATTCCATAGCCCATGTGATACCCGAGACGCCCTCCCAGATCGCGGCGCCGGCGGCCTGCCTGTGTTTGATTTTTGTGCTGGACTGGCGGATGGGGCTGGCGTCTTTAATTACACTGCCTTTATCTGTACCTTTCATCATCGGTATGTTTCAGGGCTATGGTGAGAAGATGGATACTTACCTTAGAGCCGGAAATGAAATGAATGCGGCATTGGTGGAGTATGTGGGCGGTATTCAGGTAATTAAAGCTTTTGGACGTACAGGGGCTTCTTTTGGAAAATTTTCCGACGGAGTCCGGTTCTATCATGACAGCACGCTGGACTGGTGGCGTCAATGCTGGTTTTGGATGGCGGCCGTTAAAGCGATCATGCCGTCCACATTGCTCGGAAGTCTTCCGGTGGGAACCTGGCTCTACATGAATGGAAAAATCACATTTCCCGTCTTTATTGCGTGTATTGTTATTCCGATTGGATTTATCGCACCGCTGATGAAGCTGGCCTTCGGCAGTGAACAGCTCACAACGATTGCGGCAAATTTAAAACCTATCCGGGAATTTTTGGCAGTGCCGGAGCAGGCACGGCCGGAAAAGCCGGTGACCCTGGATGGAAGCGCTTATTCTTTTGAAAATGTGTCCTTTGCCTACGATTCGTCGAAGGAAGTACTTCACGGCATATCCTTTAAGACTGAGCCGGGGACGATGACGGCCATTGTGGGACCTTCCGGTTCGGGAAAATCTACCATTGCCCGGCTGATGGCCGGATTTTGGGATGCCACCGGAGGCACCGTGCGTTATGGCGGCTCAGATATTAAAGATATACCTTTTGAGCAGATGATGGGGGAAATCAGTTATGTGGCCCAGGATAATTTTTTATTTAACCGTACGATTCGTGAAAATATTCGGATGGGCAATCCAAAGGCTTCGGATGCAGAGGTGGAGGCCGCAGCGAGGGCGGCCAATTGTCATAGCTTTATTATGGAATTGCCTGATGGATATGACACCTCTGTGGGAGATGCGGGCGATAGGCTTTCTGGCGGCGAACGCCAGCGGATTACTATTGCCCGGGCCATGTTGAAACAATCTTCTGTGGTCATATTGGACGAGGCGACAGCCTATGCGGACCCGGAGAGCGAGGCTTTGATCCAGGAGGCTGTGGGGCGCTTAGTTCAGGGGAAAACGCTGGTCGTGGTGGCCCATCGTCTTTCTACCATTCAGAACGCGGACCAGATTCTTGTTGTTGAGAAAGGGCAGATTGCAGCCAGGGGTACCCAGGAAGAGCTTTTGGAAAATTGTCCGCTGTATCGGAAAATGTGGGAACAGCACATCGGCGCGGCCGATTCGGCAAAGAAGGTAGAGATGCAGGATGCTTAGTATGATTCGGCGGATTTTGAAAATTTCAGGGAAGCATAGAAATAAAAGTATTCTCGGTATTTTTTTGAATCTGTTAAAAACGATATCCATGGGATTGATGCTGCTGGCCATTTTTGTGGTGGCAGAAAATCTGAATCATCTGACCACCGGTGTTATACTAAAATGTTTTGTAATTCTCGTGGTCAGTATTGTCGGACGGTTCTTCTTCCAATGGATGATGGATATCAGCATGAGCGCCAAAGGCTTTGATATATTCCGGGATTACCGTCTGGCTATCGGCGATAAGATGCGGGAGGCGCCGATGGGCTATTTTTCAGAACAGAAACTTGGAAGTATTCAGACGGTGCTGACCTCGACGGTCAATGAGCTGGAGCAATATTCCATGCTGGCCATTACCGATTTGACCGGCGGCGTCTTGATGACTCTGGTCATGATGGTATATTTTCTGTTTTTCAATCCGATATTTGCCCTGATTACTTTGGCGGGCTTGTGTGTGGGCATGTGGGTGCTGAATATGATTCAGAAGGAAGCCAGTCTCCATACGCCGAGGGTGCTGGCTGCCCAGGAGAATATGACGGCCCAGGCGCTGGAATATATTCGGGGCATTGCGGTTTTGCGGGCTTTTTCTCAGGAAGAAGGCAGTGAAACAGCGATTTATGATGCTTTCGACAAAAAGCGGCAGGCCGATTTAGACCAGGAGTATGCATCCCTGCCTCTTTTGAAAATTTATCAGGCTGTCTATAAGGTGACTGGCTGCGTACTCATGTTTACGGCGGTGGATCTGTTCATCGGCGGCAGTATTCCGATGTCCTACTGTCTGATGTTTATTGTCAGCGCCTTTCTTGTTTACTCGGAAATGGAGCAGATGGGGGACGGCGCTTTCCTGGCAAAGAAGATCACGACCGAGTTAAATCGGCTGGAAACCGTGACCGATATGCCAGTGATGGATACCAGTGACAAAGAACTGCAGCCGGAGAATTTTGATATAGAGCTGAAAGATATATCCTTTGGCTATACGGTAGGCAGCGAATCCGGGAAGGGTATGCCGGCCGGCGATGGCCGTGAGATTATTCACCATCTGTCCATGAAGGTGCCTCAGGGAACAACCTGCGCCATTGTGGGACCGTCCGGTTCGGGAAAGACAACACTGTGTAATCTGATCGCCAGATTCTGGGATGTACAGAGCGGTGAGGTTCTTGTCGGCGGACAAAATGTGAAGGACTATACGGCGGACAGTTTGATGCAATATATCAGTATGGTTTTTCAAAATGTTTACTTATTTCATGATACAATAGAAAATAATATTCGGTTTGGTAATCCGGAAGCTACCCATGAACAGGTTGTTGAAGCGGCGAAGCGGGCGAGATGCCACGAGTTTATTTCCTCCCTGCCGGAGGGGTATCAGACAATTGTCGGTGAGGGCGGTTCGACTTTGTCCGGTGGGGAAAAACAGAGAATTTCCATTGCCCGGGCCGTTTTAAAGGACGCGCCGATCATCATTCTGGATGAAGCGACTTCCAGCGTGGACCCGGAAAATGAACATGAGCTTTTGGGGGCTATCCGGGAACTGACACGGGGGAAGACGTTGATTTCCATTGCACATCGGCTGACGACGGTTCGGGATGCGGACCAGATCCTGGTCATTGACGGAGGTCGGGTAGTACAGAAAGGAAGCCACAGTCAGCTGATGGCCGAAGACGGTATTTATAAACGTTTCTGGAAGCAGCGTGAGGCCGCCATCGGATGGAAGCTTGGATTGGAAGGAAAAGGATAAGATATGGCGAAGATGTCTGAAGAATTTAATCGTATGTTTCAGGGGTATCAGGTCAGCGGGATTTCTGTGGAAGGTGAAGAAACCGTAATGTATGTAGAAAATGAGAGCGGTTCAGGAACGATGCGATGTTATAATGTTTTTCCGGGGATTTTTCTTGTTTACAATAATATGTCTATGAAGTCCTGTTATCAGCGGGTTGAGCCTGTCAGTGGTTTTCTTCAGATGAACCATTGCCGCCGGGGATGTTTTGAATTTGAACTTGAAAACGGTTCCAGGTGCTTTATGGGTGAAGGAGATTTGGCGGTGAATGACCCGGAAATTCTGACGGTCGTCAATTCTCGGTTTCCTTTAGGCAAATATGAGGGGATTACGGTGATGATGGAACTGGAACCGGCTTCAAAATGGCTGGAGGAAAATGTTCCGTGGGCAAATGTTGATCTGTATGAAATGAAGAAAAAGCTTGGTATTCAGGATGCTGCTTTTATGGTTCGGGCCAGTGCGGGTATCCGTCATATTTTTGATGAACTTTATGAAGTGGATGAGCGTATCCGGCGGTCATATATTATTTTGAAAATAGTGGAAATGATAATGTTTCTCGGTTTAACGGCGGAGGAAAAACAGGAATACCTTCCGAGGTTTTCATCGACGGTGGCCGATGGAACGAAGGCTGTTCATGAATATTTATCAAAGTATCCTTTAGAACGGCTGACTTTGACGGAGCTTTCAGCCAGATTTCATATTGCGGAAACCAGTTTAAAATGCTGCTTTAAGGCGATTTATGGACAGACGCCGGGAGCTTTTATGCGCCGTGAGAGGCTTAAAATCGGTGCTCGGCTGCTGATTGGATCTCCGGAAATGAGTATCGGAGAAATTGCTCTGCAGGTCGGATATGAAAATCCAAGCAAATTTGCCAGAGCGTTTAAAGTCATGTTTGGTGAAACACCATTATCCTATCGGCATAAAGGAGTTTCCATGACGGATTGGAGCTAAAAAAAGACGCGGCGGAGTGGAAAACTCCAAAAAGGCATGATAGAATAACTTTTGTTACAGAAGAGGACTCGTAACAGAGCGAGCCCTTTTTCTATAATCATAGGTTAGCAAAAGCTAACCAAAAGAAGAGAGGAGTAGAAAAGTGAAGCGGTATATCCGAAAGCGACTGGCAGGTTTTTTGATGGTCATGGTCGGCGTAAGTATTTTAAGTTTTTTGCTGATTGCTTTTTCAGGCAGGGATCCGGCTGAGATTATTGCCCGGCGGGCAAATACGAATGCCACGACAGAGATGATAGAGAGTATTCGTGTGGAAATGGGACTGGATAAGCCTCTTCCGGTCCAGTACATTCGCTGGATAAAGGGGCTTTTTACCGGAGATATGGGGATGTCGATTTATTCTTATCAGCCCATAGCTAAAGATCTGGCGGAGTATTTTCCGACCACATTTTGCATGGTGGGACTGGCCCTTTTATGGATCCTTCTTCTCGCTATACCGACGGGCTTTTTATGTGCCCGGTTTCGAAACAGCGGATTCGACCATGCGGTTCGTGGAATCACGATTTTTGGCATATGCCTGCCGACTTTTTGGCTGGGTTTTCTCCTTCTCCTGGCCTTTGCCGTGAAGCTTTCGCTATTTAAAGTGCTTCCGGAACCGGGAATTAAAGGTTATATTCTGCCATCTTTTACCCTGGCGGTTCCGGTAGCCTGCTCTATGGTCCGGCTGTTTCGTTCGACGCTTTTGGCAGAACTGTCCAGTGACTATGTGCGCTATGCCAGAGCCAGAGGTTTATCTCCGGGACGCATTTTGATATATCATGTCATGCGTAACGCTTTGCCGCCGATCATCATCGTGTTTTGCCAGTATTTGGGTTATCTGATTGCGGGAAGTGCAGTGGTGGAGAGCGTATTTTCAATGAAAGGCGTCGGCTCTTACTTGATCGGATGCGTGATTGCGTCGGACGCTTCGGCTGTGGCGACATGCACCGTCATTATTGCGGCGATTTTTGTTCTGGCAAATCTGGCCGGAGATGTGATAAACCGGGTTCTGTGCCCGTGGATAGTGAGGGAAAGCAATGTTTAAGAAAATAATTAGAAATCCCCAGGCCGTTGTCGGTTTGATTTTGATCCTTCTTGTGGTGTTTGCGGCTCTGACCGCACCGGTTTTGGCGCCGAATGCCCCGGAGCTTGTGGATACGACAAAAAAATATATGGCGCCCTGCGCCGAATATCCTTTGGGAACAGACCAACTGGGCCGCTGTGAATTGTCAAGGTTAATCTATGGCGCCCGATATTCTCTGGGAATCAGCCTGCCTGTTTTGGCGGTTCTGGCTATTCTTGGGCTGGTGTTGGGAACTTTCAGTATCTGTGCCGGCGAGAAGACCGACCGGGTGCTGACGATTATCTGCGATACCTTTCTGTCTTTTCCCTCTCTGGTCATTGCCGTGGCGGTCATCGGGCTGCTTGGAAACGGTGCCAAAAACATTGTCATAGCCATTGTCGTGGCTATGTGGGCCTGGTTTACCCGGATGGTCCGCTCCTATGCGGTGGTGGAAATGGGAAAGGATTACATATTAGCAGCGAGAATCAGCGGCTGCGGAACAGTGAGATTAATTCTCCGGCATTTGATACCGAATATTCTTCCCCAATATTTTGTTTATCTGAGTACGGGCATTGCCTCGTCGATACTTATGGTTTCCAGTTTTGCCTTTTTGGGACTGGGGCTTCCGGCCGGTGTGCCGGAATGGGGAGCTATGTTAAATGAGGCCCGGTCCGGCCTGTACAGTCATCCGGAAATGCTGATTTATCCTGGGATCTGTATCTTATTGACGGCAGCCGGATTTAATCTTTTCGGAGAGGCGTTGCGGGATATTCTTGTACCGGAGGAGGAAGATTTATGACCCGACTGTTAAATGTAGAACATCTGAAGATTGAATTAAAAAAGACCGGTGAGAAATTGGTACACGATATAAGTTTTTCTATAGATGCAGGTGAATCAACGGTTATTCTAGGTCAGTCCGGAAGCGGAAAAACGATGACCTGCCGCGCCGTCATGGGACTTTTGGACAGAAAGCGGTTTCGGACGGAGGGCGGCCTTTTCTTTGAGGGGCGGCAGCTTTTAAATCTTGGATGGCGGGAAAAAAGTAAAATTTATGGCGGCGCCATCGCCATGATTCCCCAAAATCCCATGACCGGTCTGGACCCGTCCATGCGGATCGGCCGACAGATGGAGGAAACTCTGCGCCTGCATTCCGATTTACGGGGGAAGGCTCTGGACGAAAAAATTGACAGTGCCCTCGAAGCGGCCGGACTTTCAGATACGTCCGTCCTGCGAAAAAGTTATCCTTATATGCTCTCCGGCGGAATGCTCCAAAGGGTCACTATTGCTATGGCGCTGATGGTGAACGCCCGTCTGATCGTGGCGGATGAGCCGACAACAGCCCTGGATGCGGCCCATCGGAATGGAACCGTGGACACCTTTATTAAATTCCGGGAAAAGGGTGCGGGGGTTCTCCTTATCACCCATGATTTTTCTGTGGCAGCTCGGATGGGCGGTCGGGTTGTGGTCATGAAGGATGGCGGCATGGTAGAAAAAGGCGAGATTTTAGATGTTTTAAACCATCCCCGGGCGGAATATACAAAAGCTTTGCTGGAAGCTTCCAGACTTTCGGAAAAACCAGGAAGGAGGGAGATACTGTGCTAGAGGCGAAAAATGTATCGAAAATCTACAAGGTGAGAGATAAAAGCGGCAGGGAAAAAATAATATATTCGGTGAACGGCGTGGATATTAAGCTGGAAAACAGGGATTTTTCCGTATTGGTCGGTGAGAGCGGTTCGGGAAAAAGCACCTTGTCCCGTCTGCTGATGGGATTAATTCAGCCGACATCCGGGGAAATATTGCTGGACGGCGATGTTGTCACACCGGGGAAACGAAGAAAACCCAGGGAGATTTATAAAAAGCTTCAATTAGTCCTCCAGGACAGCCGGAGCGCTCTGGATCCCCATTTTACAGTTTATCAGAGTATCGGGGAACCTATGCGGAACCTTCTTGGTCTGTCGGGGGCAGAGGAAAAACAGAGAATCCTTTGGCTGATGGAAAAAATGGAGCTGCCCGAAGAATTATTGACAAGAAAACCCTACGAGCTTTCGGGAGGGCAGCAAAAAAGGGTATGCATCGCCAGAGCGCTGGCAGCGGAACCGGAGGTCATCATATTTGATGAAGCGGTGACCGGGCTGGATGTCATTGTCCGAAAGCGGATTTTAGATTTATTGAAACAGATTCATCGGGAACAGGAGATTTCTTTTCTTTTTATTACCCATGATATGGATGTGGCTTATTATCTGGCTAAAAAGATATTTGTTATGAATCAGGGAAAAATCGTGGAAAGTTTCCGCGTGAAATAAATTTTTAAGGAGGATGCGTTATGAAATTCAGAAAGATAACAGCGGTCATGCTGATGGCGGCGATGGCGGTGAGCCTGACGGCTTGCGGCTCAAAGGGAGAAACAGGGAGCAGCTCAGAGTCAGAATCCGGTGAAACCGGAGAAAAGACGGTGACATTGACAGAAATATGGGATTTTTCGGCAGGATTTTATCCGGTCATGACAGCCAGTGAAGCAAGCAATTATGGCTCTATTTATTGGAGCAGGAATTTTTATAATACCCTTGTCCGTTATGATGACAACGGTGAAATTTCCGGGGAACTGGCGGAAAGCTGGGAGATGAGTGAGGACGGAAAAACCTATACTTTCCATTTGCGTGACGGCGTTAAATTCTCTGACGGTACGGATCTGACTTCGGCGGCCGTAAAGTCCAGTTTTGAGGCGGCCGTTCAGAATCTGGGACAGTTTAATGGTTCCTACGGAAAGCTGACGACGCTGATCACAGATGTAGAAACACCGGATGATGAGACGGTTGTGCTTCATTTAAGCCAGCCTTATTATGGCGTTCTCAATGATCTGACAATGGCCTGCCCGATGGCCATTGTAAATCCAGTGGGATTGAATGAGGATCTGACGGTTAAAGAAGCTGCGAAGACTCAGACTTTTGGCACAGGTCCATATATGTATGCCGGAGATTTTTCAGATAATACCTATACTTTTGTGCGCAATCCGTATTACTGGGGTGAAGCGCCGGAGGCGGATTCCTTTAAGGTGAAGGTCATTGAGGATGCGGACGCCCGTGTGCTTGCGCTGAGGAATGGAGAAATTGACGGAATTCTCGGTTCCAGCCGTCTGACTTATGATGCCTATAATGAATTATCCGGCGACGACAGCTGCAAAACAGCAGTGGACGACGCCGCGTGTATGACAAGATATCTTGGACTGAACCTGTCCAAAGCGCCTTTCAATGATATTAAGGTACGCCAGGCCGTGGCTTACGCTGTTGATACAGAAGGATTGAGCAGTTCTGTGTTCCAGGGCATTGAGGAACCGGCGGAGTCTCTCTTTGAAAAGGGTAAGCCGTATTGCGGCGTGGAAACGGCAACCTATGATCTGGATGTGGATAAAGCAAATCTTCTGATGGAAGAGGCCGGATGGGTCGACAGTGACGGCGACGGTGTCCGGGAAAAAGACGGGCAGAAGCTGGAATATACCATGACCTATACGTCGGATCATGGAATTTTGGACGATGCGGCCCTTGCCATTGCCGGACAACTGGAAAAGATAGGCTTTAAGATTACGGCCAGCGGTTCGGATATGATGACCTGGTACAGTACGATTCTTGGCGGTGATTATGAGATCACGATTTATCAAACCTATGGTGGTTCGTTTGACCCGTCGGCTATCGTGACAAATATGAATCCGGATGCAAGTACGGACCCTGTAGCCATGCAGTTTGCCGCATTTTTTGAAGGTGGAAAAGATTTGATCACGGAGCTTGACAGTACGCCGGATGAGGAACGGGTACAGGAAATTTACGACGAAATTTTGAATACGATTGCCGACGAAGCTCTTGTTGTTCCGTTATCCTATACACGGGAATTTGGGGCATGGAACAGTGATGTCATTGAAAACTATACATTTTATCCGGACAATCTGTATGTCATCGCAGCGAATATTGATGTGAAATAGGAGGGACAGACGTGGTAAAGAAAAAGGGCAGTATTTCAAGTCTGCTGGATTATGCCGGCGGATACAGGAAGCTGACGATCCTCGGCTGTACGCTGTCCGGTATTTCGGCCATATTATCGATCATGCCCTATGTATGTATATGGCTGGCAGCCAGGGAGATTTTTCAGGCAGCCTTCGGAAATATCGATAGCGGACGGCTGGTGCGTTTCGGATGGCTGGCGCTCTGGTTTGCTCTGGCGGGTGCAGTTGTTTATTATTTGGGCTTAATTTGCACCCATCTTTCTGCCTTCCGCACGGAAATCAATATGCGTAAAGCGGCAGCGGCTCATCTGGTGGAAGTGCCGCTGGGATATTTCAGCCAGAATCCTTCGGGGAAAATAAGAAAGCAGATTGATGATAATGCCAGTATGACTCATCAAATGCTGGCTCATCAGCTTCCCGATTTAATCGGAGCTTTAGTTACGCCCGTGGCGGCGGTCATTCTGCTCTTTGTATTTGACTGGCGGATGGGGCTGATCTGTCTTATTCCAATCATCATTTCAATGTTTTTGCTTAATAGGATGATGGGCGGAAAAAATGCGGAATTTTTCAGCAGATATCAGAAAGCGATTGAGGAATTGAGTACAGAAGCGACTGAATATGTCCGGGGGATTCCGGTGGTCAAGGTGTTTCAGCAGACGGTGTATTCTTTTAAAAGTTTTTATGCGTCGATCCTGGATTACCGGCGGTTGGCGACAGATTATGCCCTGTCCTGCGGCCGTCCGATGACCGCTTTTACGACGGTGCTTAACGGAACCTTTCTTTTGCTCATTCCGGCAGGAATGTTCTTATGCAGGGCTTCTGCCGACGGCTGGTCCGTATTGGTGGATTTTATATTCTATATCCTTTTCGCGCCGATGTGTTCTCTGATGATGACCCGGGTCATGTATGCAGGCAGCGCCCTGATGCAGGTGAAAGAGGCGGCAAAGAAAATGGACGAGATTATGAGTACCCCGCCTTTAAAAGAAGCGAAACAGCCAAAGAATGTGAAGAGGTCGGATGTGGAATTTAAACATGTGACCTTTACTTATCCGGGAGCCGGTGTACCGGTCCTGAAAAATATCAGTTTCTGTGTACCGGAAGGGAAAACGACGGCCCTTGTCGGACCTTCCGGCGGCGGCAAAAGTACGGCGGCCAGCCTGATCCCGAGATTTTGGGATGTGGATGGGGGCCAGGTACTGGTCGGCGGTGTGGACGTTCGGGAGATATCCACGGAAACATTGATGGATCAGGTGGCCTTTGTTTTTCAGGATACCCATTTATTTAAGGCCAGTCTTTTTGAAAATATACGGGCCGCCCGCCCTGAGGCGGACAGAGACCAGGTTGAGGCGGCGGCCCATGCCGCTCAGTGCGGCGATATTATCGAAAAACTGGCGGACGGACTGGACACGGTTGTCGGAACCGCCGGAATTTATCTGTCTGGCGGGGAGCAGCAGCGTATTGCCCTGGCCAGAGCTATTTTAAAGGATGCGCCGATCGTGGTCCTGGATGAGGCGACAGCCTTTGCTGACCCGGAAAATGAAATGCTGATTCAAAAAGCCTTTGAGACATTGACAAAAGGAAAAACAGTGCTGATGATCGCCCATCGGCTCTCTACCGTGCAAAATGCGGATGAGATTCTTGTTTTGGAAAACGGAGAAATTACCGAGCGGGGAACGAGTAAGGAATTGCTTGATAAGGGAGGAACTTATGCGTCGATGTGGAAGGATTATCAAATGTCCGCTGCATGGAAGGTAGGAAAGGGGGCGGGAGTATGATACGAAAGCTTCAGAAAATCTACGCCCTCTCAGAACAGGGAGCAAAAGACCTTGTCAAAGCAACGGCCTGGACCGTGGCGGCCAATCTGAGCTTAATGGTGCCGATGAGCATTTTAATGCTGGCGCTGATGAAAATTATCGATGCGCTGACGGAAGGCAGTGATCCGGCCGCAGGGGCATGGAAAATCATTGGGGCGGGCGTTGTCCTGCTCGTGCTGATTTACTGGATCCACTGGATGCAGTATAAGGCGCTTTACATTGCAACTTACGAAGAAAGCGCCGCCCGCCGGATCCGCCTTGGGGAAAAGCTGCGGGAGCTGCCTTTATCTTTTTTCGGACAGAGGGATTTATCCGATCTGACATCGACAATAATGTCCGACAGCAGTTCCTTAGAGCAGATGTTCGCAAGCTATCTGCCCCAGCTTTTCGGAACGATGATATCCACAGTTCTTATTGCCGTCTGCCTGTTGATCATGGACTGGCGGATGGGACTGGCGGTCTTATGGGTAATTCCTCTGGCTGTGATTTTGCTGATCGTTTCCCGGAAGCTTCAGGACTATTTCGGCGTTAAAAATTTTTATGCCAAGCGGGCGGCTACGGATGGACTTCAGGAATTGCTTGAGACAATAAAGGATATTAAGGCATGTAATCAAAAAGAAAAATATTTAAGCGGTTTGAATGAAAAACTGAATCAGTCCGAAAAGGCAACCGTACGTTCTGAGCTGGTGACAGGAACTTGCATTACCTCAGTTCAGGCTTTTTTAAAGCTTGGACTTGCCACCACCGTGCTGGTTGGCGTAACCCTTTTTGTCCGGGGACAATTAGGAATCGAAATGTTTTTGATTTTCCTTATTGTGGCATCGAGGCTGTATGAGCCATTAAGTATTTCTTTTGGAAATATGGCGGCCGTATTTGACGGTCAGATTAAGATTGAGCGGATGCGGGAAATCGAGGAGCAGCCAGTGCAGACGGGCATCAAAGATTACTCACCGAACGGGTTTGATATTGTATTCGATAAGGTAAAATTTGCCTATAATAAAAATGAAGGGGTTCTGGAAAACGTCTCCTTCACTGCAAAACAGGGCGAAGTGACAGCGTTGGTCGGACCTTCCGGCGGCGGTAAGAGTACGGCGTCCAAGCTGGCCGCCCGTTTCTGGGATGTGGACGGCGGGAAAATTACTATCGGCGGCGTGGATGTATCCACGGTGGAACCGGAAGCCCTTTTAAAGAATTATGCCATTGTATTTCAGGATGTGGTTCTCTTCCGGGATACGGTGATGGAAAATATCCGGCTGGGACGTCGGAATGCGTCGGATGAAGAGGTTATGGAGGCGGCCAGGGCCGCCCAGTGTGACGAATTTATCCGGAAAATGCCGGAGGGTTATCAGACCGTCATCGGAGAAAACGGCGCCACTCTTTCCGGCGGTGAACGGCAGCGTATATCTATTGCCAGAGCCTTGTTAAAGGACGCTCCTGTCATTCTTCTGGATGAGGCCACCGCCTCGCTGGATGTGGAAAACGAGACGGCCGTACAGGCAGCCATTTCCGGTCTGGTACAGGATAAGACGGTACTCATTATCGCCCATCGTATGCGTACAGTCATGGGGGCAGATAAGGTTGTCGTGCTTTCTGACGGAAAGGTGGCAGAGATGGGGAAACCGGCAGATTTGATGAAACAAAAGGGAATCTTTTGGCATATGGTAGAACTTCAGACAAAAACTCAGGCTTGGGTGCTGACCGGGGCTTAAAAGAAACCTGAATATCTGGGCATGCGGATGATTGACAAATACGGATTTTTGTTCCTATAATAAATACATTAGTGAATAGAAAGGAACCGAATCTGTATGAAAATAACGGTTGTGGCGGTATCTGCTCCGGCACTTTACCAATTGACACAATTTCAAAAGGATTTTAATACGACATACGGAGAGCATGTAATTGATCTCCGTATGTTTTATGTGGCGAGTGCGGGGGCCGGACTGCTGGCCTTAGAGGATAGTATTGTGGAGGAAATCTTTACTGCGGATATTGCAGTCATTGATATTATGGGGGCATCAGAATCCGTGCAGGATTTTGTACGCAAAGGTTTGAATATGTGCCATGGACAAAGAATTATTATTGGTAATGCCTGCAGAGATTTGAATCGTCTTGGGGCATTTTCTATGGATATGATGCAAAAGATGAAAAAGGACTCGTCCGATGCAGGGGATAAAGAAGGCTTTGGGGAACAGAAACCGAAGAAGAACGCGGCGAAAATGATGCACACCATGCGCCGTATGGCTATAATGATGGGGAGTATTGCGCCTTTTGGCATGATGAAGGATATGAAAAATCTTTTTTTGCTGATTGATTACTGGCAGCAGGCAGAACGGGAAGATATTGATTCTTTCATGTGCCTGCTTTTGCGTAATTATGGAGGTATGAAACAGCTTCCGAAGGAAAAGCCATGCAGTATGAAATACGGCATTTATTTGAAAAATCCGGAGACGAAGGAGTGTACGGAAAAATTAAAAGACTACTGGGAAAAAGAAAAATATGAAAGCGGAAAGCCGCTGATCGCTTTATTATTTTATGGTCACAGTTATCCAAATGATTTTCTTCCGGTGGTTTGTACTATATATAAGAAACTAAAAAGATTTGCCAATGTTCTTCCCATCGCTTTTTCTCAGAATGAGGATAAAGATTTGCCGAAGCTGGAAGCCTATCTGACAGAAAATGACGTTCCCGTCGATGCCATTGTAAATTTTATGCCGTTTCGTCTGGGTGCAGGATCGATGGGTGGAAATGCGGATGGCGCTGTAGAGATATTAAAACGGGTGAAGGCGCCTTATTTTAAACCGTTCTGTCTGACAAAGGTGGAACGGGAAGAATGGACACGTGAGAGCGGTGTGAATCCGGGAGAATTTTTAATCAGCATGATGCTTCCGGAACTGGATGGAGGGATTCTGACCTATCCGGTGGGCATTATGACCCGTACGGATTATATGGAATCGGCGCATCTGGATATTACAACCATTGAACCGATAGAGGAACGGGTGGACAGCCTGTGTGAAAGGGTTTATAAATATATTGAACTGAGAAAGAAACCAAATCAGGAAAAGAAAGTGGCAGTCGTATGCTATAACTATCCGCCGGGGGAAGATAATTTGTTCGGCGGCGCCTTTTTAGATACTTTTTCTTCCGTATCCGCACTTTTAAGCGCCTTAAAAGAGAATGGATATTGTACGGAGGAAATGAGCGCGGACCAATTAAAAGCGTATTTTTGCGGCGGAGCCTGCAATGAACCGAAGTGGTCTGACAGTAAAATGCCGGAGCAGACCTGCCGCTATGAAGGCGAGTTATATCCGGTAAATGGTATTCAAAAAGGAAATATTTTTATTGGTTTACAGTCGTGCCGTGTTTCGGATGAGCAGGTGGCAGAAACCAGCTATCATGATAAAAATCTGGCGCCGCCAAAGGCTTATCAGGCGTTTTATCAATGGCTCAGAAATGATTTTCAGGCGGATGCCATTATACATATGGGAACCCATGGAACACTGGAATTTTTGCCGGGCAAGGATACCGGCATGATGGGAAGCTGCTGGCCGGATAGTATGATTGGAAATATTCCTCATTTTTATTTTTATTATATGGGAAATCCATCGGAAGCGATGACAGCAAAACGGCGGAGTCATGCGGTCCTCGTCAGTTATCGGCCGCCGGAGTTTGTATCGGGCGGACTCTATGGGGATTACCAGAAGCTTAAAGAAACGATTGCCGAATACCGGGAAAGTCTGCAGCTTGCGCCGGAAAGAAGCAATGATATATTGGAAAATGTACAGGAATTGGCAGAGAGATTAGGACTGCTTCAGAAAAAATCAGAAGCTGAGGAAAAGGCCGGAAATCGGGGAATGAATGCGGAGGCGCTGGATACACTGGATGAATTGCTGTATGAGTATGAAACATCTCTGGTGCCGGATGGTCTGCATACATTGGAAAATGAAGAATTGTCCGGTATGATGGCTGCTTTGAATGGAGAATACCTGCCGGTGGCTCCGGCGGGGGATGTTTTAAAGAATCCGGACATGCTGCCTGCCGGCCGGAATCTTGTGCAGTTTGACCCGAGACTTGTGCCGACAAAAACGGCTTTTGAGCGGGGAGCAGAAATTGCAAGACAGACTTTGGAGCGTTATGAGAAGGAAAACGGTCATACGCCGGAGTCTGCGGCGGTAATATTGTGGGGGGCTGGAGACTTCCAAAACTCAGGGCGAAACCATTGGTCAGATATTGTATTACCTGGGTGTGCGAATGCGGCAGTTTGAGGGAAGCTTTGATACCCGGTTTGAAATTATACCGACAGAGGAACTGGAACGTCCGAGGGTAGATGTGACTATCCATATCTGCGGATTTTTCCGGGATATGTATGCGAATCTTGTGGATAATTTTAATGAAATATTTAAAAAGCTGGATGCTCTTGAGGAAAGCGACGAACAGAGCGGATTTGCCAAAAACACCCATAGAATATATCAGGAGCTGTTAAAGCTGGGATATTCGGAAAAAGAGGCGGAAGAACTGGCAAGGAGCCGGATTTTCGGGCCAAAATCCGGTGAATATGGCACGTCTTTGACGGAACAGGTGCGGAAAGGAAGCTGGAAGGACGAATCCGAGCTGGCCATGGGATTTACAGATAGTTTGTCTTATGTCTATTCTGGAACACATAAGGGTGTGAAAGCCCGGGGACTGCTGGAATTAAATTATAAACAGGTAGAATTGATGTCCCAGGTCCGTAATAATATCGAATATGAATTGGTTGATTTCGACCATTATTATGAATTTTACGGCGGACTTGCCAAGGCGTTGGAGCAGGTTCGGGGCGAAAAAGCGGCGATGTATGTGGCCGATACGACCGGTAGGGATATCCGGACCAAAGATGTGAAGGCGGCTATGGAAAAAGGCATACGGACCCGGCTTTTGAATCCGAAGTGGATTGAAGGAATGATGCGCCATGATTATCATGGAGTTCAGCAGATTTCCAGAAGGTTTGAAAATATCATTGGTCTGACGGCAACCATCAATCAGATTGACAGTCAGATTTTTTCTGAATTGGAAAAATGTTATGTGGAAGATGAAAAGCTGAAACAGCGGATGCAGAAAAGCAATCGATGGGCTTATTTAAATATGCTGAACCGGCTGGCGGAAGCCGGAAACCGGGGATACTGGCAGCCGACGGATGAAGAAATAGAGCGTCTGCAAAGGGCCTATCTGGAAACCGAAGGCGAAATCGAGCAATAGAGAGGATATTTGATATGGAGAAAAAGAAACAATTCCCGTTTACGGCGATTCTGGGCCAGGACCGTATGAAGGAGGCGCTCATTTTAAATTTGGTGAATCCGTCTCTGGGCGGCGTGTTAATCCGGGGACAGAAGGGAACGGCCAAATCCACGGCGGTACGGGCGCTTTCGGACCTTTTGCCAAGTGCAAAGGTCGTGGAACTTCCGATGAATGCCACAGAGGACCGGGTCGCAGGCACTTTGGATGTGGAATATGCCATAAAGACTGGAGAGAAAAAATTTGAACCGGGAATTCTGGCGCAGGCGGATAAACATATTTTGTATGTGGATGAAATAAATCTGTTGGACGACCATATCGTGAATCTTCTACTGGATGCGGCGGCTATGGGGACAAATACGGTGGAACGGGAAGGCATTTCCTATTCTCATCCGGCGAGATTTTCCCTGGTGGGTACGATGAATCCGGAGGAAGGCAATCTGCGGCCTCAGCTTTTGGATAGATTTGGTCTGGTGGTGGATGTGGCCGGTGAAACGGATGCGGAAATCCGGGCAGAAATTATTGAAAACCGTCTGGCTTATGAAGAAAATCCTCAGAAATTTTGCCGGAAATATTCAAAAAAACAGAAGGAATTAGCAGAACAAATTAAAGCTGCCAAAGCATTGCTTCCGAATGTGGCTGTCAGCCATGAAATTATACTTCAGGCGGCAGAAATCGGCATTGCCATGGAGACAGAAGGCCATCGGGCCGACATCAGTATGATTAAGACGGCCAGGACACTTGCCGCTCTTGACGGACGGACAGAGGTCATACAGGAGGATTTAAAAAAAGCTGCACTTTATACACTTCCGCATCGGATGAGAAAAAGCCCACTGGAGGAAGGAAATATGGATATGAAGGTTTTGGAAGAAATTTTAAGTTCGGATAAGGGCGGGAAAAGTGCGAGTAAAGCCGATGAATCGGAGGATGGATAGGGAGCAGGACGGAAACAAAGCGGACAACTGCCGGAAACAAAGACGGATTTAGTACCGATTGAAGTGCCTGTTCTGCAAAATGGCCAGAGCATTTCCCTTACGGAATTACTCCGGGAGATGGGGAATACGGCACTTAAGTCCAAATGGAAATTAAGTGCCGTTGGAAAGCAGAACGTGGGAAGTGACGGAAACAAAGGAAAAGCCTGTGGTTATACACAGACAGGGAATCTTAATGCGGATAAAATTGCTTTTGCGGCGACAATCCGCGCCGCCGCAGGGCATCAAAAGAAGCTGTGCGGCATCTGTGTGTCCGTCCCGGAACAGGAGAAATTTCCGGCAGTCCGTATAGAGGCATCCGATATTCGTTATCAACGTTTTATCCGTAAAGAAAAGATGGGGATTCTTTTTGTGGTCGATGCCAGCCGGTCTCAGGGTGCGGATAGACGTCTGGCCTTTGCAAAGGGAGCCATTCTGTCGCTGCTCAGGCAAGTCTATGAACGGCGGGATAAGGCGGGGCTGATTATTTTTGGAGATAAGAAAGCGGAGCTGGTACTTCCTTTTACACGGAGCGTGGAATATGCGGGAAAAAGGCTGGCATCCCTTCCGGCCTCCGGGAATACACCGCTGGCAATGGGACTTTGGAAAGCGTTGGAAACGATTGATAGGGAACAAAGAAAAGATGATTCTATAAATCCGATAATTGTTCTGGTCACGGACGGAAAGGCAAATTATGATGAGAAGAAAGGCTCGCCGTTGGAAGTGGCAATGGAAATAGCCGGGAGAATCAGAGAATCAGGAATCCCCGCCGTGGTTATCGATACGGAAAAGGGCGTTTTCAGATTGGGAATTGCGAAGCGACTGGCAGAACAGATGAATGCCAGTTACCTGACATTGGAATAAATAGGAAGGAAGATTTTTATGAAATATCGTGATTTAGGGGCCACAGGGCTGAAAGTCAGTGAAATCGGCATCGGCTGCGAAGGTTTTGCCGGGGATGACTGTCGAAATACCAAAGTTCTTCTGGATATGGCGGAGGAAAATGGCATTAACTATTTTGACCTTTATACATCAAATCCGGAGGTCCGTGCCAGTGTGGGAAATGCGCTGCTGGCGCGGCGGGAAAAGTTTATAATTCAGTCCCATATATGTTCTGTCTGGAAAAACAATCAATACGAACGCAGCCGGAAGATTGAAGAGGTGCGGGCAGGATTTGAAGAAATGCTTGCACTTTTGCAGACAGATTATATTGACGTGGGTATGATTCATTATGTGGATTCTCTGACAGACTGGCAGGAGATTGCCGAAGGTCCGGTGCTTCAATATGCATTGGAGCTGAAAAAAGCGGGGAAGATTCATCATATCGGACTGAGCAGCCATAACCCGCAGGTCGCTTTGAAAGCGATAGAAAGCGGACATATCGAAGTGCTTATGTTCAGCGTGAATCCGTGTTATGATTTGCAGCCGGCCAGCGAAGATGTGGAAGATTTGTGGCGGGAAAAGAATTATGCGGAGCCATTGGTGAATATGGACCCGGAACGTCAGGAATTGTATGAAGTCTGTCAGCGGCTTGGCGTGGGAATTACTGTCATGAAAGCCTTTGGCGGCGGCGATTTGCTGGATGCCTCCCTGTCTCCGGCAGGAAAAGCGCTGACAGCAAATCAATGTCTGCATTATGCATTGACCCGCCCGGCGGTTGCGACAGTTCTGGCCGGGGCCCGCACGGCCGAGCAATTAAAGATAAGCCTTGCCTATGAGGAAGCCTCAGATGACGAGAAAGATTACGCACTGGCATTCGCATCCTTTCCAAATATCAGTTGGAAGGGCCATTGTATGTACTGCAGCCACTGTGCGCCATGTCCGAAACAGATTGATGTGGCATCCGTTACCAAATTTCTGAATCTGGCCCGGGCCCAGGGGGAAGTCCCGGAAACGGTACGGGAACATTATGCGGTGCTTTCTCATCATGCCGGTGAATGTATCCAGTGCGGCGCCTGTGAAACCCGGTGTCCGTTCGAGGTGTCTATTATTGAAAATATGAAGGCAGCCAGGGAAATTTTCGGTAAGTAGGGAACCGTCGGCAGGATTATACAACGTGCAATTTGAGGTGGATAAAATGAAGAGAATGGTAAATAAGTCTGTTTAACAAAAAGGTACTCTGTGGGAATTGCAGAGTACCTTTTTAATATTTAAGCTTTATGGGTTATGTTTTCTGCTGTTTTAACAAATCTTAGGACATCCTCCGGTGCATGAAGGCTGTAAAGTAATCCATAGGGAATACTGTAACCCCAATTGACCGGAATAGATACAAGGCCGGGATGAACTTCCTGCCAGCATTCAATTGTAAGCAGAACATTGCCGGTTTCCGCACAACGGTTAAATACGGATAAATCATAAAAATGAGGGGTATCTTCAAAAGGAACAGGGTGCAGCTTGTAGTCGGGAAAACTTTGATTGATACGATACCACAAGTCCATAAAAGGTTTTGCGGGATTGAGCAAAGATGTACCGACGCAGAAAGTGGTGTCATAGATATGGGTGACGGCATTTGCAGCGGCAATGGACTTTTTTGAGTAATTAATCATAAACTTTGCATCCCGATAAATGACTTCCCCTGCCGATGTTGCATGTATGCCGACCGGAGTTCGTTCCATCAATTTTAGGTTCAGATGACTTTCCAGCTTTGGAAAAGCTGCCATGGTCAATAACGGTTATAAAAGTGTGAAGCATAGAGTTATACATATTGCACCTCCAAACACAGGTATAAATTTAAAGTTTATACAATGCTGACATATTGGAAATTCCGTGCCAAGGCGCCGCGAGTTATACTGTAAGAATGAAACAGGGCGGCGGCGGATTCGTGGTTTCAGCATTTAGCCGTCGAAGTGCCGGGACAGAATGGTGTGAGCTGGTTTCTGACGACGAATACGAAAAATTATAAAATTTAGAAAAGGGAGGAACTGAAAATGGCAAAGGTAACGGCAGGAAGAGATGAACTTGGCGCATTCGCTCCAAAGTTTGCCTAAATTAATGACGACATACTTTTTGGTCAGGTTTGGTCGAGAGAAGATAAACTGTCTGCAAGGGATAGAAGTATTGTTACAGTGACAGCGCTGATGGCAAGCGGAGTTTTGGATAGCTCATTAAAGTTTCATTTATTAAATGCAAAAAATCATGGAGTAACAAAGGAAGAAATAACGGAGGATTTTATTATGGAATATATAACATTATCAAATGGTGTGAGAATGCCTATTTTAGGCTACGGCGTTTATCAGGTGGCAAAAGAGGAATGTGAGCGTTGTGTACTTGATGCCTTAAAAGTAGGGTATAGACATATCGATACGGCACAGTCGTATTTTAATGAGGAGGAAGTCGGTTCTGCTATTGAAAAATCCGGTGTGCCGAGGGAAGAAATCTTTCTTACGACAAAGGTTTGGATTGAACATTACGGTTATGAGGAGACAAAAGCTTCTGTAGAAGGATCGCTTCGTAAGCTTAAAACGGACTATCTCGATCTGGTTCTTCTGCATCAGCCGTTCTCCGATACTTACGGCGCCTGGAGAGCGCTTGAAGCATTGTATGATGAGGGCAAAATCCGCGCCATCGGTATTTCAAATTTTTATGCTGACCGAATGATTGATTTTACGGCCTTTAATCGGATAAAGCCGATGGTCAATCAGATGGAGACTCATATTTTCAATCAGCAAAAAGGACTAAAAGCATGGGCGGACAAGTATGATATCCGTCTGGAAGCATGGGCGCCTTTTGGAGAAGGACGGGAAGGCACGTTTGATAATCCTGTCATTATGAAAATTGGCGAAAAATACGGAAAAAGCCCGGCTCAGGTTATGCTGCGCTGGAATATTCAGAGAGGAGTCGTTGCGATTCCGAAGTCAACGCACATACAGCGCATGGAAGAAAACTTTAATGTGTTTGACTTTGTGCTGTCAGAGGAGGATATGGCCCTCATTGCCGATTTGGATAAAAATGAAAGCCTGTTCTTCTCCCATCAGGATCCGGCGATGGTCGAGTGGTTTGTCGATCTCGTTGAAGAGAGAAAAAAGAAATAGTGGAGGCAGGGTCAAAGATGGAATTCAATTTAGTACAGGAATGGGATAAAACCTTCCCTAAAAGCAATAAGGTGAGTCACAGCAAAGTAACATTTCATAATCGTTATGGTATTACTCTTGCGGCGGACATGTATGTGCCCAAAAATGTACAGGGCAAGTTTCCGGCCCTTGCGGTAAGCGGACCTTTTGGCGCAGTCAAGGAACAGGCTTCCGGATTGTATGCACAAACAATGGCAGAGCGGGGGTTTCTTACGATTGCTTTTGACCCGTCCTTCACGGGCGAAAGCGGCGGTGAACCGAGATATATGGCTTCTCCCGATATCAATACCGAGGATTTTCAGGCGGCGGTCGATTTTTTTGCTGTACAGGACAATGTAGACTCTGAAAAAATCGGAATCATCGGTATATGCGGCTGGGGCGGTCTTGCACTGAATGCGGCGGCGCTTGATACCAGAATTAAAGCCACTGTAACTTCGACGATGTACGATATGAGCCGTGTAAATGCGAAAGGCTATTTTGATTCTGAAGATAGTGAAGCGGCTCGTTATGAGAAACGAAAAGCGCTGAATGCTCAGCGCACCAGGGAGTATCGCTCAGGGACTTATGTGCGTGGCGGCGGTGTTGCAGATTCTCTGCCTGAAGACGCGCCGTTTTTTGTAAAAGATTATTACGATTACTACAAAACAGAACGTGGTTATCATAAGCGCTCTCTTAACTCCAACGAGGGTTGGAATGTGACAGGTTGTATGTCCTTTTTGAATATGCCGATTTTACGATACGGCAATGAAATCCGCAGTGCAGTGCTGATGATTCACGGAGAAAAAGCGCATTCCTGTTACTTTAGTAAGGATGCCTTTTCCTATATGGTAAAGGGTAACGCTTATACGGATAATAAAGAGCTAATGATTATTCCTGATGCAGTGCATACTGATTTGTATGACGGCGGAGAAAAGAATATAATTCCCTTCGAAAAAATGGAGCAGTTTTTCAAAGTAAATTTGAAATAAGAGTCATTTTAGGGGCACCTTCCTTGCGGAGGGTGCCCCAAGGTGCGTTTTTGAGGATTATGGCATTAAAGCATTTTCTCCATATAAACGCAGGTGAACGTCTCACCATAAATCATTTTGTCAAAATTGGCTTTATATCCAAGCTTCTCATAAAATCCCACGGCAATATCCCGGCTTTCCAGGATGATTTTTTTATAGCCCAGCTCTTTAATCCAACGTTCGGCTTCTTTAATGACACGGCTTCCAAGTCCTTGTTTTCTGTATTCCGGCAGCACGACAACCCGCCCGATGGTAGCGCTGGTTAAGTCGATTTCGTAAATACGGCATGTGGCGATAGGAAACTCTTCATCAAGTAAAACAATATATTTGGTATCAGGCCCGTCATGCTCGTCAAATTCTTCTCTCAATGTGATGTGATGCTGTTTTGCCATTCCCTGAATACGCACATAATAGGCACCGGCCTGCTGCCAGGTTTCCGTTGCTCTGATTGCTTTCATAAAAAAACTCCCTTATCCTATGTGAATTTATTTTATCAGTATATCATATTTTTTGTTTAATTTATATATCACAAATATCGAACAAATGTTTGAAAAAAGAACGTATGTGTGATATAATGAGTATGTGTATGAAATAAATGTAAAGCGGTATCTCCTGGGAAGGAGACTTTTATTTATGAAGAAAAACAATGTGATTACGGTTCAAAACATTCCGATTTCTGTGACATCTAAAGAATTCAGCGACTACATTTGTATCACGGATATGGCGTCGGTAAAGTCGGAACAATCAAAAGCTTCGGATGTTATTAAGAATTGGCTGAGAAACAGGATGACGTTAGAGTTTTTAGGAACGTGGGAACAAATGTATAATCCCGATTTTAAAGTGGTCGAATTCGACCACTTTAAGATTCAGGCAGGGCTCCATACATTTGTAATTAGCACATCGGAGTGGATTGAAAAAACAAATGCCATTGGAATGTTTGTGAAACGGGGAAAATATGGAGGAACGTTTGCACATAAGGATATTGCCTTTGAGTTTGCTTCAGCTATAAGTCCGGTTTTTAAGTTGTATTTGATTAAAGAATTTCAGAGACTTAAAGAATGGGAAAACAGCAAAGAGAAAATTGAATGGGATGCAAAAAGATTTTTGTCGAAAAATAATTATTTGATACAGACACATGCAGTGAGCCGATATATACTTCCAAAGCGGAATTTCAACAGAGATTTAGAGTGGCTGGCCTATGCCGAGGAAGCCGATATTTTGAATGTGGCTGTGTTTCAATGTACAGCTAAGGCATGGAGAGAAGCAAATGCTGAATTAGCAAAGAATAATAATATAAGAGACTTTGCTACAGTCAATGAATTGACAGTTTTGTCAAACCTTGAGACACATAATGCGCAGATGATTCGGGAAGGCAAGGAGAAAAAAGAACGTTTTGAAATATTGAGAGAAATTGCCGAGTATCAGTTAAAGATTTTGAATGCCGCTGATGCGGTAAAGGAATTGCCAAAGGATAATTCGGCAATGGATAGATGACGAGAAGATTTTGACTGGCTGGAAGGAGGCAGAGGGATGGAATATATGGCGGCGGAGGACCCGTTACAGAAAAAATTAATGATTTTAGCAGATGCGGCCAAGTACGATGTGGCATGTACATCTTCGGGGGTAGATAGGAAAAGCGGCGGCCAGGGGATGGGAAATTCCAAGGCCTGCGGGATTTGCCACAGCTTTGCTTCCGATGGCCGGTGTATATCTCTGTTAAAGATACTTTTATCCAATGATTGTATTTATGATTGCAAATATTGTAAAAATCGTTTGAGTAACGATGTGACGAGAGCAACATTCACACCGGAGGAAATATGTCAGCTGACGATGGGCTTTTATCGAAGAAATTATATTGAAGGGCTCTTTTTAAGTTCCGGTGTGGTAAAAAATCCCCATTATACAATGGAGCTGATTTTGGAAACATTACATCTTTTGCGGGATAAATATCAGTTCCATGGTTATATTCATGTGAAATCGATTCCGGGAGCGGATGAAGACCTGATTCAAAGAGCCGGCTTTTATGCGGATAGAATGAGCTGTAATCTGGAATTGCCGACGGCGGAAGGATTGAAAAAGCTTGCGCCGAATAAAGACAGAAAGATGATTTTAAAGCCGCTGCGTCAGGTGCAGCAGGGGATTTTGCAGAATAAGGAAGAATTGACAGTATATCGTCATGCACCGAAGTTTGTGCCGGCGGGACAGAGCACCCAGGTCATGGTCGGGGCCACACCGGAAAGTGATTATCAGATTATTTCGGTGGCGGAAGCCCTGTATAAAAAATTTGCACTGCGGCGGGTATTTTATTCGGCTTATGTGGCAGTCAATGAAGACAATCTCCTTCCGGCAGTGGATACCAAGCCGCCGCTTTTGCGGGAACACCGTCTGTATCAGGCGGACTGGTTATTGAGGTATTATGGCTTCAGGGCGGATGAACTTCTGAGTGAACAGCATAGCTCCTTTAATATCGCATTAGACCCAAAGTGTGACTGGGCGCTGCGTAATCTGGAGCAGTTTCCGGTAGAAGTAAATCGGGCATCCTATGAGATGCTTTTACGTGTTCCGGGAATCGGTGTAATCGGTGCTCGGCGGATTTGTATGGCTCGGCGTCATACAACATTAAACTTCAATGATTTAAAGAAAATGGGTATTGTCCTGAAGCGGGCAGTATATTTTATCACCTGTTCAGGAAGGATGATGTATCGGATAAATTTTAATGAGGACGCCATTACGCGGAATCTTCTTTCTATACATGAACGGCTTCCAATCGAAGTACAGGAATCTATCTCCGGTTATCATCAGCTTTCATTATTTGATGACAGTCAGGCCGGTCAATGGCAGATTCCGCTGCCGACCCTGCGGGAGGTAGTCGTATGAAAACGCCGAGAATTTATATGTGTGAAGACTCTCTGGAAGGTATTTTATCCGCTGTTCATGCGGCTTATATGAGCCGCTATGGTCATGAATATCAGTCGATTGCCGCCGGGGATTATGTGGAACCATCCCTGTTTTCAGAGATGATTCGGATAGAGACGGATGTGGATAAGGCTGCACGGGTGGCCGATGCAGTGATTCATAAAATTTCCGGCTATGCCTGGCATATGGTAAAGTATGCGGCTATGTCCTGTTATATGGATAAGGCGGACACGATTTATCGGTTCCTTGTTCTTGGTTTTCGTATTGGCAGAAAGGTGACGGAACAGCTTGCGGACCCGGTGGTGAATCGCATGATGAAGCTGGAAAGAGGCGTTATGCGTGAGACGGACCATTTTTATGGCTTTGTGCGCTTTCGGGAGTTAAATAATGGCATTCTTTTTGCAAAAATAGCGCCGAAACACCATCAGCTTCCATTGGCGGCAGAGCATTTTGCCGATAGATATCCGATGGAAAACTGGATGATTTATGATGAACGGCGGCATGAGGTATGTGTCCATGAAGCAGGTAAGGGCTGGTGGATTGCCAAAGATGTAACTCCGGCTCAACGGATCATCTCCGATGTCTCCGACAGCCAGAAGCAATTTGAACAGTGGTGGAAAAGCTTTTATGAAACCATTGGCATCAAAGAACGGGAAAATCCGCGATGCCGCATGAACATGATGCCGAAAATGTATTGGAGTAACATGACGGAGATGATGGGAAAGTAACAGTTGAAAATCATCCGTCTGCCGGGTATACTGTATCCGGGAGGAATGTAAAATGAGTAAAATTATTTTGGCTTCCGCATCACCGAGACGGCGGGAGTTGCTCACACAGATTGGATTGAAATTTGAGATTAAGCCAAGTCATAAAGAAGAAAGAATGCAAGGAACTAGTCCGGCTCAGGTAGTCATGGGACTTGCCATGGACAAGGCCGAAGATATATTCGCCCAGGTTGTCGGCATCGAGAAGCCGGATATATTGGTGATCGGAGCAGATACGATTGTGGCATTAGATAATGTGATTCTGGGAAAACCAAAGAATGAGGACGATGCCTTGAAAATGCTCCGGTTTCTCCAGGGAAGAACCCATCAGGTCTATACAGGTGTTTGTATGATGATGGCGGATAAGACCCAGGTATTTTATGAAAAGACAGACGTGACAATGTATCCTGCGGATGAAGAACAGTTGATAAACTATATACATACCGGAGAACCGATGGATAAGGCAGGAGGCTATGCAATTCAGGGTCGGGGATCTGTATTTATTCGTGAGATTCATGGAGATTATAATAACGTGGTCGGCCTTCCGGTGGCTGAAATCTGGCAGCGCCTTATGCGGGATGAAATAACGCGAAAGATTGTGATTGAGAATAAAGAATGATTGCATCCGATGGATAGTCGTGCTAAAATAGTAAAGGTTAGGCTATATCAGATTTGATTAGAGTAAGGGGCTTTTTATGTCGAATTATGATTTTGTGGATGAAAAATTTCATCAGTTCGTTCAACAATTTCATACGGAAGAACAGAGGGTACTGTTAGCTTTCTATCGGGAACTGGTTGGAAAACGGAAGATACCGTATAAAATCAAAGACCGGAATTTTCTGGTAAATGTCCAGATGAGCCAGGGCTTTGCGATCAACGTGGAATTTCAAGATGTACTGATTGAGGATGGGCGTCACCCAAAAGAAATTTTTATGGAAAATCTTCGGGGTGAACGTTTGGCGGATGGTCGGTATCGGCTGAGTTTTACGAATCGTCTGGCATCGAACGGAGAGGGACAGGCTCCAAAGGAAAGTGCATTTTCTTTTTTTTCATTACAGGGTGGTGTACGCCTTTGGGATTATCATGTACATACGCTGAAACTGAAGAGCGATATGATCGGATTGCCCTGGAATCTTGTGAACGAGACTTTGGAAGCGATTGAACAGAAGTATCAGGTATTGGGTGAAAATTATCTGAATGTTCATGAACAGAAAGCTTTGGAAATTTATAAATTTTTGCGTCCGTATCTTCAACTTTACTTGCTGCCGACGACAAAAATCGGTTTTGGTAAATCTACGGTTTTGTACGACTCGGATCAGGTTGATTGGCAGTTGGATTCTGTTCAGATGCGTAAAGGAGCAGAGTTTTTTGCGGGGCTTGGCTTAAGACGACTGGCTGATTGTTTTTTGAAAAGAGAGTGCAATGACCGGGAGTTGATTCAGGAATTATTGTATACGATGCGTTCTCTCAAAGGAAATATTTTGTTCAAGACATTGAATCAGCTTTTGGAACAATGTGGACGGGATCAGCAAGGACTGTATGAGAGTGACCGGGATATGAATAATTTTCGTTCTTATATCCGGGAAAAGATTCAAAAAGTCTTTATGGACCATGGATGGAAAGGAAATTATCCTTCTTATATGGCGGTCTCACAGCCGGATTTTATCGAAGTTTCCAATATCTATAAACGTCAGTATGCCTATCTGAATGAGAAAATGAAGTTTATTTATTTCGATTTTATTGAAAGTATTGTTGATGGTCAGTACCATATCACACCGATTACCGGAATGATTCTTCCGAAAAATACGAATATTGATTATCGGAAATGCACCAGCATGGATTGCTTTTTCCTTGACGGTGGCCGTCGCAATGGGGCTGTTTTCGACGATTTGAGCGTATCAGAGGGAATGACACGTAAAGCAATTAAAGAAAAGATGGATCAACTGTCAATGGTTTTGGATTACCAGGTACGGCGGTAATGTGAAAAATGGCAATATTTTCTGACAATGCGTTCGATATAAATGTACTTGACATTATATATAAAAAGGATTATGATAAATAAAGTAAATTGAATATGAACTTCAGGGCAGGGTGAAAGTCCCTACCGGTGGTATAGCCCACGAGCCGAAAGGCCGATTCGGTGAAATTCCGAAGCCGACAGTATAGTCTGGATGAAAGAAGTGAAAGATGATTACAGTTTTGTTTGCTATGCTCTGGAATGATATGTTCCGGAGCTTTTTTGTTTTAAGTTGGTTAGAAATGGGCTTTTGAGTGCAGACACCGGGAGAACAAAATTGTGTCATATATTGAGTATTAAGACCACAGCCCTGAAATTGGTATGTGGTTTTTTCTTTGAATGAAAATACCGGAGAAAGAAGGCGTAAACAAAGATGACGAACAGTTATCCGGAAGAACAGAAGAAAATTGATGAAATGTATATGGAGCGGGCTCTTGCGCTGGCGGCAAAAGGCCGGGGGACGACGACACCGAATCCGATGGTCGGGGCAGTGATTGTTAAGGATGGCCGGATTATTGGCGAGGGTTATCATATCCGTGCCGGTGAAGGTCATGCGGAAGTGAATGCTTTTAAGAATGCGACGGAAGATGTGACCGGCGCGACCATGTATGTGACTTTAGAACCGTGTTCTCATTATGGGAAAACACCGCCGTGTGCCGATAAGATTGTGGAAAAGAAAATTGGACGGGTAGTCGTTGGCGCGCTGGACCCGAACCCTCTTGTGGCGGGCCGGGGCATTGAGAAGATTCGAAATGCAGGAATTCCTGTTATTACCGGAATCCTGGCAGAAAAGTCTGTTGCATTAAATGAAGTATTTATGAAATATATTGTCACAAAGCGGCCTTTTGTTGTTCTGAAAGCGGCGATGTCGCTGGATGGAAAGATTGCCACGGCTGAGGGTGAATCCCAGTGGATTTCCTGTGAAGCTTCCAGAGAAGAAGTTCATCGCCTGCGTCATGAATTGACAGGCATTATGGCAGGAATCGGAACGGTGCAGGCAGATGATCCGATGTTGAATTGCAGGATTCCGGGAGGTAAGCAGCCGATACGGATTATTGTGGACAGTCATTTGCAGATTCCTGAAAATTCTAAACTGGTAAGTTCTGCAAAGGAATATCCGTTGATCGTGGCAACTGTGGAAAACAGTGATGCTGTTAAGAAAGAAAGGCTGGAGGCCTGCGGCGCTCAGATCGTCGAAATGCCCGCGGATTCGGATGGCCATGTGGATTTAAATATTCTCATGGAACGTTTGGGAGAGATGAAAATCGACAGTATCCTGCTGGAAGGCGGCGGACGGCTGGCCGAAGGCGCATTGCAGGCGGGAATTGTGGATAAAGTGCAGTTTTACATTGCTCCGATGTTGATTGGCGGCGAAAACGCAAAGACGCCGGTGGAAGGTCGGGGAATTTCAGCTTTAAGCAAGGCGTGGCATATTTCAGACTGGAAAGCAGAAACTATTGGTAATGATATAAAAATAATCGGATATATCAAAGAAGGAAGGTGAGCAGAGTGTTTACAGGGATTATTGAAGAAATGGGTGTCCTGAAAGGCGTAAAACATGGAGCAAAGTCTTCAGTTTTGACCGTTGCTGCCAGTAAGGTCCTTGAGGGCACAAAGCTCGGTGACAGTATTTGTACCAACGGTGTGTGCCTGACGGTAACAAAGCTTGGCCCCGGAACCTTTGAGGCGGATGTCATGGCGGAATCCATTCGAAGAACCAATCTCGGTGATTTAAGGCCAGGGGATAAGGTAAATCTGGAGCGGGCCCTGCGTCTCAGTGATCGGCTTGGCGGACATATTGTCAGCGGTCATGTGGACGGAACCGGAAAAGTATTGTCTTTAGAAAGAGAAGACAATGCCGTTTGGGTGACTATCGAAGCAGCCCCCAATATTTTAAGATACATTATTGAAAAGGGTTCCATAACCATCGACGGCGTCAGTCTGACGGTGGCTTATGTGGATAATAAAGTCTTCAAAGTTTCCATCATTCCTCACACGGGAGAAGAAACCACCTTGTTGAAAAAGAAAGCTGGCGACCGGGTAAATCTGGAAAACGACCTGATCGGTAAATATGTGGAAAAGCTTCTCCAGGGGCAGGAAGAAATACAGGAACCTGTGAAGGAGACGATAAACGAAGATTATTTAAGAAAATACGGTTTTATCTAATCAGTTTTACTAAACAAAGAAAGAAGGACTTAAGAGATGAGCGAAACATTTAAATTCAACACTATTGAGGAAATCTTAGATGATTTGAAAGCCGGAAAAAATATTGTTCTTATTGATGATGAGGACAGAGAAAATGAAGGCGATGTCATTTGTGCTGCAGAGTTTGCCACGCTGGAAAATGTGAATTTCATGGCAAGTGAAGCGAAAGGCTTGATCTGTATGCCTATGTCCAAAGAATATGTGGATAAATTGGAACTTCATCCGATGTGTGTTCATAATACAGATAACCATGAAACAGCATTTACCGTATCCATTGACCATGTAAGTACAACAACGGGAATTTCCGCATATGAGCGTTCCATCACTGCCATGAAAACGGTGGAAGATGATGTAAAACCGGAGGATTTTAGACGTCCAGGCCATATGTTTCCTCTTTTGGCGAGAGCCGGCGGTGTCATCGAACGGCGCGGACATACAGAAGCTACCGTTGATTTATTGAAAATCGCCGGATTAAAACCGGTAGGTCTCTGCTGTGAAATTATGAAAGAAGACGGCATGATGGCACGGACACCGGACTTGGTGAAATTTGCTGAAAAACATGAATTGAAGATTGGAACTGTAAAAGATCTGGTTCATTATCGTAAGACTCATGAAAGTTTTGTCGAATGTGTGGCAAAAGCTAAAATGCCGACACGTTATGGATATTTTGAAATTTATGGTTACATCAATAAATTAAATGGTGAACATCATGTAGCTTTAGTTAAAGGCGATATCTGGGATGGAAAACCGGTTCTTTGCCGTGTACATTCCGAATGTCTGACTGGTGATGCGTTAGGCTCCGGCCGCTGTGACTGCGGACAGCAGTATGATGCAGCCATGAAACGAATTGCAGCCGAAGGCCGGGGCGTACTTCTTTATATGCGTCAGGAAGGCCGGGGAATTGGTCTGATTAACAAGATTCGTGCTTACGAGCTTCAGGATCAGGGCTATGATACCATCGAAGCAAATATCAAACTGGGATTCCCGGCAGATATGCGAGACTATACGATTGGTACACAGATTCTTGTGGATTTGGGAATCAAGGAAATGCGTCTTATGACTAATAATCCGGAAAAGGTGTATGGTCTTGAAGGTTATGGACTTTCCATTGTTGAGCGTGTTCCAATTCAGATGGAACTTGGCAAGGATGATGCTTTCTATCTGAAAACAAAACAGGAAAAAATGGGCCATTGGCTGACATATAAATAAAATAGTGACATTAACTGAAATTATTTAAAATTTAAGATAAAACGGAGGATATAAAAATGAAAACATTTGAAGGAAGACTGGTTGCAGAGGGATTAAAAATAGGAATTATCGTAGCTCGTTTTAATGAATTCATCGGTTCCAAGTTACTCAGCGGAGCTATTGACGGGCTTGTTCGTCACGGTATGAATGAAGATGATATTGAAGTTGCATGGGTACCAGGAGCATTTGAAATTCCTGTTGCTGCTCAGAGAATGGCCCAGAGCAAAAAATATGACGCTATCATTTGTCTTGGTGCTGTTATTAAAGGTTCTACATCTCATTATGACTATGTATGTGCTGAAGTATCCAAAGGCGTTGCTTCCGTATCTCTTCAGTATGGTCTGCCAGTAATGTTTGGCGTACTTACTACAGATAATATTGAACAGGCAATTGAACGTGCTGGAACAAAAGCTGGAAATAAAGGATATGACTGTGCACTCAGCGCTATTGAAATGGCTAATCTTTTCCGCCAGATGTAATTAAAGAAGGCGATGAAAGACATAAAAACGATTATTTTTGATTATGACGGAACCATCCACAATAGTTCAAAAATCTATGTGGATGCGTTTCGTCAGATGTATCGGGAAATGGTTGATGCCAAAGATGCACCGGAACGTGAATTCAGAGATGATGAGATTACGAAATGGCTTGGATATAGTGTTCAGGACATGTGGGATTCTTTTATGCCGGAATTTTCGCAGGAGAAGAAGATGTTCTACGCAGGGGAAGTCGGTCGGCTTATGACAGAGAAAATCTGTAACAAAGAAGCGGTTCTTTACGATGGAGCTCTGGAGACGCTGCAGTATCTTAAGGATAAAGGCTATTATCTCTTATATTTGAGTAATTGCGGGCACGTCTATATGGATGTGCATGCAGAATGTTTCGGCCTGAGGAATTATTTTGACCATATGTATTGCAGCGGAGATTATGAACAGAAACCGAAATATGAGATTTTCAATGTGATTAAAGAAATATATCCTTCGGAATATCTGATGGTTGGGGATCGGTTTCATGATATGGAAGTGGCCAGATACCATAAAGTGTATACAGCTGGCTGTGTCTATGGTTTCGGAACACGTGAGGAAATTGGAGACGCGGATGTTTTACTTGAAGATATCAGGGATTTGCAGAAATTACTTTAGGAGGCGGTTTGTATGAAAGAGTTTCGTATCGTGCCGGTGATTAAACAGTGCGACACAGTTAAAGAATTTTGCGGACAGTTAAAACCTGCTAAAGGCGATTTGATTTTTATCAGCGGCGGGACATATAAACGTTATTTTGAGGGTCTGACCGGAGATGCTAAAGTTGTAGATTATCGTCAGTATATTCAGGGTGAACCGAGCGATGTGATGGTCGAGAAGATGCATGAAGCGGTGGGCGAGTACGAATATCATCGTGTGATTGCTGTCGGCGGCGGTGCTATCTTGGATGTGGCAAAACTATTTGCGTTAAAAACCATGACTCCGGTATTGGATCTTTATGATAAAAAGTTTCCGCCTGTTCGGGATAAAGAATTGATTCTTGTTCCAACGACCTGTGGTACGGGCAGCGAAGTAACGAATATCGGTGTGCTGATCCTGGAGTCCAGAAATATAAAGCTTGGTTTGGCTGATGATGCATTATTGGCCAATGAAGCTGTTCTTGTGCCGGAGCTTTTGGAAGGTCTTCCGTTCCGCTTCTTTGCAACAAGTTCCATTGATGCCCTGATTCATGCGGTGGAATCCTTTACATCGCCAAAAGCCAGTCCATTTTCACGGATGTTTTCTATAGAAGCCATACGCATGATTTTAAATGGATTTAAAGAGATCGCGACTGAGGGTGAGGATGCGCGGCTAAGCCATATGAAAGGTTTCCTTATGGCAAGCAATTATGCGGGAATAGCATTCAGCAATGCAGGCTGTGCTGCTGTTCATGCCATGAGTTTTCCGTTGGGAGGTATGTACCATGTTGCTCACGGTGAAGCCAACTATGCTCTTTTTACGGAAGTCTATAAAACCTATCAGAAACTCCAGCCGGTGGGTGCTATTCAGGACCTCAACCGATTGCTGGCCGGAATCTTAAATTGTCCGGAGACGCAGGTTTATGAAGCTCTGGAAGCTATTTTAAACAAGCTGTTAAAGAAACAGCCGCTTCGGGCTTATGGTGTTAAAGAAAGTGAACTTGAAATGTTTACAGATATTGTTATGGAAAAACAGGGACGGTTGATGGCAAATAACTATACGGAACTTGACCGGGAAACCGTGCTTGGAATTTATAAAGCGTTATATTAAAAAGTATAAGTGAATGTTTGAAATTGCAGTATCCAAAAAAGGGTACTGCAATTTTTTGCTTGATAGGCTTTAGCCTGTTCCTTATTGGGGAGTTTCTCATCAGAGAAACGGAAC